>Ga0335069_10000891_pt1 | contig 47892 bp, 69 predicted proteins | sample Lox_Sample_11_FD_206714 | JGI IMG/M metagenome (GOLD analysis project Ga0335069, IMG submission 206714) | Soil microbial communities from Loxahatchee National Wildlife Refuge, Florida, United States - Lox_Sample_1.1 | ecosystem: Environmental > Terrestrial > Soil > Wetlands | place: USA... | reverse complement strand
ACACGAACAGAATAGGTGCCCAGTCTTGGTCAGGGTCCATCTGCGGTAGGAAGCTGTCAGTTATTCCCTTGATGAACTCAACTGACTCTTCCGGCGTTACTGGTGCTTTCACGATACCTCCTGTCGTACACTTCTTTCCTGTTCTCGTACTGCAGTGCCAGTCCATGCCGCTCTTTGTGTGACCTCTTTTCAGTCACAAACGGCCTGTCACACTCCTGACCCACAGGAGCATGACACACAGGGCATACCACTGTAAGTGCTAGTTTCATTCTCACCCCCCTTCAATCCATCTATTGATAAGACCTATCATCTCGTTGTAGATGATAGTACCGTGCTCGACACAAAAGCTCTTACTAACACTCCTGTGTCTTCCCTTGGCCTTACCGTCCTTTATTTCTACACCTATCGCCCTGAGCTGTATTTCAGGGGTCTTGCCACACACAGGACAACCTGTGTAGAATGTGCTGTTGCCAAAGAAGTTGTCGAGTTCCTCTGTCATGATCCCTTTCATGCAAATATCCCCCGAAAGGGGGATTGCTCTTCAAGAGTGTTTGTGCTACCCTTGACTACTGTGCGGCGGAGCTATGGTCACTCGTCGCCATCAAGCAGTGTGACCTTGAAGAACGGGTACACAGGCTTGATCTTCTGCGCGAGGTACTCGCCGTGAGACTCTGCATCAAGCAGAGCCCCGTACACATCGTACGGCACGCCTGAGTAGACGTACACTGCTCCGTTATGGAACATGACGTAGAGCATCTCGTCTTTCCAGGCCAGCATCTCGATGTTGGAGCTTTCAACACCGACCCACTCTAGGTTAGTAGTGTCAATCTCGGGGGTCACGTCCGTACCTCCCATCGAACACCACAATGAAGTTACACCCCTGAGCAACGATGTCGATGTCGTCGTTTCCGCACTCATCACAGCGGCCCACCTTGTAGAACACGTTGGGCTCGTCCACTGTGAGTCTTTTGTTGCATCTGTTGCAGGTGAACTTCTGGTACGTCGTGCCGCCAGCCCTGTGGGCTTCAGCAGCACTCTTGACCACAAGGTAGAACTCATGGTCATGTGGAGCTACTTCAAGTGAGTAGTCGATCTTCTCGGGGCCTTGCATGAACTTCTCCTTTCCCTGCTGGGTCGATCCCTTTGCGATCTACCTCAATGCAGTACAGCTTGGGATGGTAGTGCTTGTAGTCGTTACCGAGTCCTCTATAGGGGATATGCCTACCCTCGACAGTATAGCGAGGATCCAACAGTGAGCCATGCGCCGTTCTACTCACAACTTTGATCCTTAGCAGTTTTGCGGCTTTCGCAACCTCACGCTTGTTAGCCAAGTTGGTGAAGTATAAGTGGTTGCGAGTTCTCAGTGAATCTGCAAGCTGCATAATCTCACTGTCGCTTAACGTACACTGTTCCATTGTTTGCCTCCCGTTGTTGATTCACACACTCTAGCAGTTACTGCATTGTATCAGTTCCTCGCAGGGGGTGCAACCTCGATAGTCGCACCTCGATATTCACAGCTCCATCATCACGGTTGTAGCCCCTGACTCCAGGAACTTGATGTAGCTGTCGATGGCCTGTGCATCTAGTGTGGACCTCACTGTACTCCCGATGTGCTGACCACACCGGTACTCGTCATGCCCTGACAGTGTTCTCCTGTAGGTCACTGACTCAGCTCCACACACTTGACACTTAGGTGTCTCCAACTGCAACCTCACAGTCCTAGCGAAAGTACTCTCAGCGTTGCCTGTCTTGTGCCTGAACGTGGCCGGTGGACCACTGTGTTCCCTGTGCTCTTTCCACACTCGCACACGCTCGTTTGACCCTTTCTTGCTAGTCCTCCGATGGTCAGTGGCCTTCCTGACCTCGAACTTCATGTCTTTGGGGTCCATCTCTCACCCCAACATCAAGAGTTCGACCTTCATGATTAGCACATCCAGGGTGTCCAAGATCTCCTGATCGTGCTCCGTCTCTACATGCTCTTCCGTCTTGACACGAACACCCCTCAAGACCCTCAGCAGAACATGGGCCTCTTGAGGTTTGAGTTCTAGTGGTCTAGTGTCTGCGTCCATTAGATGTCACCACTCTCGATCAAACTCACACAAGCATCTACTGATGAAAGGTCATGGCCTACCGGGACTAGCAGCTCCATGACATAGAAGTGCAGGTCATCATCAGTCAGTACTCCCTGATGGTAGTGTCTAGCGATGTTCCTGAGCTTACCGTTGATTGACTGTGTGTCTGTTGCCTGTGCGTCCATGATGTCGCTGTTTCCTCCGATCTCTGCCAGCAAGTGTAGAGGTACTTTCCCACTCTTACAGGCGTACTTGGCCCGACCATGCGAACAGGACCACTAAGGGTCCGGGTTCCTCTGGGGGGCTTGATTAGCATGTTAGTGTAGGGAGGACCCCCGCGAGGGGGTCGGAGGGGTCCTCCCTGGTCGTCCGTTACGGACGGACCCTGCGAAACGCCGGGTACATATGGATGGCTTCCCGGTCTTTCGCGGACCCGCTTTCAGTGATCTTGCGGACCACTTCCAGAACCTCCGAACTGCGCTTCCCGTCCGTGAGGGCCTTCCACGCCTCCGGGTTGACCGGTTGCGGGGACGACACTACGGGGTAGTTCTTCTGGTCAGTGAGTGCCCGCATGATCTTGTTGCCGAGACCCTGTGCGCTTCCGGGCGTAGGCCGGTCGATCGGGACGATGAACACGTTATCGTAGTCATCAGCAGGGACCATCTGGTCCATGTTCTCGATGATCGTGTCCAGCAGCTCGTCCGTGACAACCGTCGCGGTTGCGGTCCGAGATTTCTTGACCGGTTCCGCGACACTGAACTGAAGCGAACTAACGTCGATAGACATTGTGTGAACCTCCCTTCAATCTTTCCGGGGAGGACCTCGGTCTAGGTCCTCCGTTTAGCTGATCTCTTACAAGACGTACAGTACAGCACGGGGGGACGACTGTCAAGCGAATCCTGCAAGCTCGTCGGTTTGATCTACTTACTTGATTCCACCAGCTTTGATCGGTCTACTAGCGCTTCCAGCGCTGTGCTAGCGCTGTTGCGGTCTGTGCTGTTTGCTCGTTGTCATCCTCGGCGACACACTTGTGCTCTACTGATCTACAACTAGCCTTTACTTACGTTGTAAGTAGTACTGATCTCGTACTGACTGCAACCCACAACTACACTGTGCACAAACTGTATGACTGCAGCATCGTACTCTCACCCCTCCAAAACAGTAAACCTCGTGATTCTAACGTACTTACTTGCAAATCATGCTACTCTTCAATGATTCTCAGTGAGTATCATGTGAAGTGTCAATGATTGAGGATCTCAATGATTCACCGGCCGAGTAATCTCAACCCGGGGGTTTAAACCTAGACCGGTCGAGATCTAGGCGCTACAGCCCAGACAAAATTACTAAAAAAACGAACTGGGGACAGGGTACTATGCCAAAGCAGGGGAAGCAGAAGGCTTGGAAGCGCACGAAGGGCTGGAGGAATCACGGGTTTGCTTGTTGGGACAGCGAGTGGGAGGCTTACAGGTCTGCTGCTACTCTTGTGGGCGCTAAGTCTGTGAATGGCTGGATCAGGAGTTGGCTGAACGAGGCTGTGCGTTACGAAAGGATGAACAAGCTTGAAGGGGAACGGGTTGATCGTGTTGCCGGAGAATCTGAGGATAGTGGTTCTTCCTGAGTGCAAGTGTTGCGGGCTGACGTGTGACAAGTGCAAGTGTGGCAGGCCTGGCAGAAGAGGCTTGTCCTCTTGAGCTTCACAGCGACTTACGCACGGAGGTGCGTCTGGTGATGAATGTCACCTACTACCCTGCTAACTGGGATGGTCCAGGGTGTTACCGTATCTTCTATCCCGCTGACCATCTTAACAGGGAAGGCGGACACACGTCCCTGGTGGGAACTCACAAAATAGTCCATGAGACACCGATGTTCCTGGCTGTGGCTTACCTGTTCGATCAGGTGCCTGTGACGGACTTGTACGTCCTGCAGATGCCGATGATGCGTGAGTACGTGGCTTTCATGAAGCACATGAAGAAGCTGGGCAAGAAGGTCATCGTGGAGACGGATGACGACTACCTGGACCTTCCGGACTACAACCCTGCTAAGAAGGCTACGAAGTACGATCCGTGGAAACCAGACAAGCCCAGTGTGCTGTATTACCGCTGGTGCCTGCAGCACGCTGACGCCGTGACAGTGACAACTCCGGCTTTGAAGAAGTCCGTCGAGAAGGTCACGTCCGCTCCGGTGTACGTTCTGCGTAACTTCACGGACACTCGTATCTGGAGACAGCCTGTGTACGAGAATCGTACCTGGGACAAGTTCCGGATCGGGTATTGCGGGATGACTACCTGGCACAGTGGGGACCTCCAGGAGATCAGCTGGATAGGCGAGTGGATGAAGGACAACCCTGAAGTTGAGTTTGTAGCGCAGGGCAAAGAAGTGTTTGAGATCTTGAACATCCCCGAACCCCAGCAGGTGCTGATACCTCAGTTCGCGTTCAGACACCAGAAGCTGTACGACCACATCAGCTGCATGGACGTGGGGTTGGTGCCGCTGGTAAGAAACAACTTTAACGAGGCCAAGTCTCACTTGAAAGGATTGGAGTATGCGGGAGCGGGAATACCTTGCATCGCTACAGGCACTGAGAGCTATAGAGATTGGTGGCTTGCTGGAGACTCTGGAGGAAGAGACGGGGCCGGGTTTGTGGCTAACGGACGAGCTGAATGGGTTCATGCACTGGATAGTCTGGCCTCCGATCCCGACTTACGGGTACGGATGGGGAGACGAGCAAGAGATCTAGCTGCGCAGCACTCCATCCAGAACCACTGGCGACTGTGGGAAACAGCGTACCTGGAAGTCTTGAACGAGGGTGGGGAAACCACCTTCACGCCTGCGAAGCACAACCCCGACCCGGATCAGAAACCAGCCGAACTGCACGGACTGAAGAAGCACCTGGAAGGCTTCCCGCTGAACACTGTCGTGGAGATCGGGACAGCCGCGGGTGGAACCCTGAAAGTCTGGTGTGAACTCGCAGCACGCGATGCTACCATCGTCAGTGTAGACCTCCCCGAAGCACGCTTCTCCAGTGGAACCGCTTCCAGCGAGGACCTTCTTAGTCTGGCCCAGGCTGACCAAACCCTACAGCTAATACGCGGGGACAGCCATAAGAAGTCCACGCTGAAGGATCTGCAGAGACTTCTGGGTGGACGCGAGGTAGACCTCCTGTTTATCGACGGGGATCACACTTACGAGGGTGTCAAGAAAGACTGGGATATGTACGCCCCGCTGGTGAGAGAGGGCGGCAAGATCGTGTTCCACGACATCTCGGACCACGGACCTGAGTACGAGGGTGTGAACGTGAAGAAGCTGTGGGACCAGCTGAAGAAAGTGTACACCCACGAGGAGTACATCGACACTAGGCATCACAACAAACCAGGAGGAAAGTGGGGCGGTATCGGTGTTCTCACTGTATAACCCCGTACTGTATAGCTGGTTCTGGGCCTGGTTTGGCTGGCCAGATGGTTCCGTTCTTACAAACCTAGTGGCCTCCTTAATTTGGGGCGTCGTGGCGTGGCGCAAGCTCCACGCCATCCACAAGTCCCACCTGGAGCTTCACAAGAAGATAGACGCGAAAGGGGCTTCCTCGCATGAGTGATAACCACACAAGTGGCCGTCTGCCTGAGAAGCCCCTTCTAGATACCGACAGGGACCTTTACCGCCTAATCCGAAAGAAAGCTTTCGAGCGTGCGCTCCAGCTGCTTGAGGACCCTAACGCTAAAATCCCCGCTGGTCAGCTGCTGAGCTTCGCGGCTAAACTGGCAGGGATCGACAAACCAGACCAGGAAAACAAACCTCAGATCAAGAACCAGAACATTTTCGCAATCCTCCCAGGGCTTCCTGAGGAACGTCAGAAGCAGATACTGGACGGGTTCGAGAAGGAACTTTCAAAAGCAAGGAAGGAGTTAAACCGTGGCGAACCGTGAATGGACAGTCCCCGGAGAGGGAACGCTGACGGGCTCAACTGAGGGAAACCTCACTGGGTTCAGCAGCAACGCCCACTGGGCAGACCCAGAGTGCAAGTCGCATGTCCCCGTGATTAAAGGCCCCAAAGAAGGCTTCCACGACCCCATCGCCCCTGAGCCCGCAAGACAGGAGCTTGAAGGGTCGGGGCAGATGGTTGATGGTCCTGATGACAAGGTAGGAGGTTGGTAATGGCACTTGGCCCACAGCAAGCTAAGATTGTCGAGGACGACACTGCTTCTCCGAGCAGCGCAACACAGAATACTCTCAATACGAGCGCCCTTTCTAACAGCGGGGCATCTTTCCCGCACGCACTGGATCATGGGAGTGGCTTGTTCAATCATCCATCGGTGGACAGGGCTACTGCTTCTCTGATGGAGAGCAAGTTGGGTTCTTCGCCTGCTACCACACAGAGTAATGCTCATTCGGTGGAGCTGAGCAAGTACAAAGCACAGGCCGGGAAGGACTTCGGCAATCGCAAGGCGTACAACAGAAACCGCCGTGAGGCTGCTAAGGCCGGTGTGAAGCTGGCTGCCTACTCGTCTCTGCGTGCCCATAAGACTGCACCGCCAGCTCAGGGAGAGTGACGTGGACGGGTTTGATAACCCGGATCATGGGAGGAGTATCTACAACATGAACGGGGTTATCGTCAAAGAGAACCCTTTCATTCCTTCTGAGGTCCACCAGTCATCCAGCGTACCTCCCGAGGGTGGTCCCAACTTCCCTGCCCTGGAGGACGTGCAGATCAGCTCGGTACCTACATGAGGAGTCTAAATGTGTTGTTGTAAGTGCTGTTGTAAGTGCTCTTGTCACTGCTGCTGCCGTAGACCTACCTACTGGTTCCAGAACCCCTGGACGTACCAGACTAGTTCTTCTCCTAACGTAACGTGGACACAGAGTTCAGGAGGCCAGAGTGGCTGCCAAAAAACCGATTAAGATCAAGAAGTCAACTCGTGGGTCGTTCACGAAGATGGCGAAGAAGGCTGGTCGCAGTGTGCAAGAGGAGGCTTCCGCGGTGTTGAACAACCCTAAGGCTTCTGGTGCAGCTAAGAAGAAAGCGAACTTTGCCCGTAACGCCGCCAAGTGGAAGAAAGGAAAAGGGAAATAGATGGCCGACTTTATCAGCTTCAACGAAGGGAGGAAATACCTAGCTACTACGGGACAAGGCCTTCCTTCTACGTGTTACTTCCTAATCAGTTCCAGCACATGCAACAGCCTCGCGGTGACTAACACACTGAGTGGTGGTGTAGGTGAGATCAGCGGTACTGGGTATGCACGCCAGAACCAGGCTGCCCCCACGCCTTCCAGTGCTAACCCTTCCGTGATCAGCTTCGCCTCTATGTCCTGGTCTACAGGGTCTGCTACGGACTGGTCAAGTGCCGCGGCTAGCGTGGTCTTGGCTACCTCCTCCGACAACTCGGGGAAGGCTATCTGTGCATGGAACCTGCAAACAGGTGGCGGTACCCGTGACCTGTCGAAAGCCAACACGACGGAACAGTTCACGCCTACCCTCAACGTGTCATGAGAACCCAGGCCCAGATCGAGAAGAGTATCGAGAACCTGGATCTTGACTACGAGCTGTACCGTGCATCAACGCATCGTTGGCGGACGGACAGCCGTAGCGTGTACCGCGTAGAGACGGACCCTCACAGGGCTTCGTTCCTGACGGGCACTAACGTGGAGTTGATCTACTTCAACACGGCGTCCGGTACCGCTAAGAACACGTTCACCTCTGAGGTCCTGATTAACGACGAGGCTGGTATGGGGATGCAGGCTAACCTGCCTGCAGGTTTCTTCGCCCCTGGTCGTGTTGGTCAGGCGCTACGTTTTGTGGCGCGGGGTATCGCGTCTAGCACAGGTACTCCGACATACACATTCACTCTGCGTGGAGGCACTCAGGCTAATACGTCGGCTGCGATCATGCTTGGCTCTGCTGCTATCACCACGGCTTCTGGTATCTCGAACAAGGGATGGGAGTTTGAGGGTGACGTGGTGCTGCGTACTAACTCTACCCATGGCGCTAACAGCACTATTCAGGGCGGTGGCATGATTGCTGGTCCTGCGTCGTTTGCTTCACCGTTCCAGTATGAGCTGTGGGGTGGTGCTGCTCAGCCGGGTACAGCCACTACGTTTGATGTGTCGATCCAGAACTTCATCAATTTCAACGTAACCTGCTCGGCTTCGTCTGGTTCTAACGGTGTCACGCTTCTCCAGCTTCTAATCTTCGGTCTGAACTAGAGGTCGCCTTATGGCGACGGGGACCTTCGGATACTTCGATTTCGGGGGAGGGTCGTACGATCCGCTAGCCACACGTATCTACGCCAGCAAGGCGACTATGCCTACGACTGGCACGATCACCTCGATAGTGTCCTACCTGCAGGGGCCGGATTCTGGTTCTACAGGAAATATCCAGCTTGGGTTCTACAACGACTCTTCTGGTACGCCTAACGCTCTCCAGGCGAATAGTGCTACTAAGTCGTTTCCTGTAGCCCAGGCAGCTGCTTGGACTACGTTTGCCATGAACAAGCCAGTAGTTGTATCTCCGGCAGACTACTGGCTGAGCATCTTCTCTGACGCTAATAACACTGTTGGGTACCTGTCTAGTACTACAGGAACTTCATGGGAGAAGGAGGACAGTAACCCGTCTCCATTCTCGTGGCCTGCCACTTGGACCAACACGGGGACGAACAACACTCCGTTTGCCATCTACGCCAACTACACATCAGCACAGTTGGTGGGGTCTGTTGGTGCTGTTACTACAGGGTCTGCGGTGAACACTGCTATCACCCCTGCGTGGGGGGCTGGTAGTTCTCAGACAGTAGGGAATCTTCTTGTTCTAGTTGTTGCTGGTAACGAAGTTAATACCAAGCCATCAACTCCTTCTGGATGGTCTGCCGCCCAGCAGACTAACTCTTCTGGGCCATGCTCTGCCTCTATCTTCTACAAGATTGCTGCTGGTGGTGATGCTGCGCCTACTGTTGCTGCTGTTGCTAGTACTATTTGGTCTGGGCAACTGATGGAGTTCTCAGGAATTGACCAGAACACTATACTGGACCAGACTGGGTTTGCTAACTCCAGCACGGGCAGTAGTATCACCTGTTCTAACACAAGTGCTGATGTTACTGGAGGAGAACTTGTTATCAGTGCGGGGGCTGTACATTACTCTGCTGCGGCCACTAAGACCCTAACTGATGCTTGGAATAACGACACCGCTTTTACCTCTACAACCAACAACAGCACTAGCACTAAAGACCACTACTCTTTCTCTTACGGGTTCAATACAGGAAACACATCTGCAGACACAGACACATTCTCTTACACTTCCACCAACCGTAACGGTGTAGCGATTGTAACAGCAAGCTTTAAGCTTGCTCAGCCTGTACAACCAGTCTTCTATCTTCCTGCACCCACATGGAGAAGACCTGGGCGTAGACTGTTCCGCACAGTACTTCTTCCATCCACGTACGGAGTACAGGCCACTACTTACGTAGACTCTCAGTCTGGCAGCATAACCCTTAGTGGGACTGTATCTGCCGAGCAGAAGAAGTTCACAGATAGTAACAGTGGCACAATCACGCTTACAGGCAGTGGACAGGCAAGCGAACATGAGACATACACTGACTCTCGTACAGGCACGATCACGCTATCTGGGTCTGCTACTGACAACAACTTCATCCTCTACATAGATAGTCCCACGGGCACTATCACTCTGAGCGCAGGAAGCGTAACTGAGTCCTGGAAGAGTGTCAGTACTGGTTCGGGAACAATCACTCTCAGTGGAACTACTGTTGAGTCTGAGAAGTTCACGGACAGCAAGAGCGGAACCATCACCCTGGGTGGGTCTGCTGTAGAGAACTGGGGTGTGATCTACACTGACTCCCAGTCTGGAACTATTACTCTGGGTGGGAGCAAAACCGAGTCTCTGAAGTACACGGACTCTCCTCAGGGTACTATCAGCCTGAACGGCAGTGGGTCTCTAGTGTCCTCTTTCGTTGATAGTATGTCTGGTGGTATCACAATCACCGGGTTTGACATCGAGCACATCTTCAATATTCTTCTACCTGACTTCCTCTACCATTGGCATACTGGTCTCGGTAGACTTGAGAACATTGAGCAGTGGCTACATGACAACACCAGCTTCGTGTACGCGGACAGACATACTGAGTACACCATGCTGAGTCGTATCAACAACATCGAGCAGTACCTGAAAGATAACCCAGTGGGCGATCCGTTCCTCCCTGGTGGGTCCTTGACCGGAACTAGCCGGTTGTGGGCTATTGAACAGTACTTGCTGAAAGCAACTGACAGTACAGGGTAAGGAGGTGACTTATGGCTATCAGCATTTCGAGCAAGGGCAAGAAGCTCCGTGATGACCTAGAGCATGGTGGGCTGCTTGGTGCGGCTTACCTGGCCAGCTTCAATGACAGACAGAAGACCGGCCTGATCTACGCCATTGACGCTGCTATCGCGGCCCTGGACGTTGACAAGAATGCACTACATGAGACCAGCCTCACTATCGCAGCTTCTCTTACCAGCAACAGTATCACCATCACCATCTCGTAAGCGATAAGGGAGGGTTCTATGAAGGTGCTTTTCTTCGATACAGAAAGCACCGATCTAGCGGCATCATGGGGCAGGCTGCTGTGTGCAAGCTTCGCCACACTTGATGGAGAGGTCTACACTATCAAGACGAAAGGAAGGACGAAGGTTGACGACAGTAGGATTGCGATTGGTGTTAGACGCGAGCTGGAATCAGCCGACATTGTGGTTGGGTGGAACAGCAAGCTTCATGACGTGCCTCTCGTCAACGCAAGACTTTCCAAGCATGGTGAGAGGGCAATCCACATCGGAGAGAAGTACGGAGGAACCCACGTCGATCTGATGTGGTATGCAGCTGGGTCAAGTATGAAAATCGGAGGGAGAAGTCTTGCCACAGTATCCAAGTACTTCAACGTACGCCATGCTAAAACGCCGCTCACGGGGGACGTTTGGCAGCTGGCGGGTGCCGGAGACAAGTCAGCACTCGATCTGGTTGTCGAACACTGCGAAGCAGATGTCCTGGTCCTCAGGGACCTCTGGCCACACTTGGCCCCGTACGTAAAGAACATGACGTTCACGCTGAGCGAGGTACATCACGTAATCAGCGACATCCCTACTAGGAGAAGGTAATGCCGTTCAAGTCCAAGAAGCAGGAGAAGTGGGCTTTCGCCACTAAGCAGCCTTTCGCAAAGAAGTGGGCAAAGGTGACAAACCAGAAGTCTCTCCCGAAGAAAGCGAGGAAGAAGAAGTGAGCACGTTGAAGAAGATTCTGTGGAGCCTTCTAGCCGCACTCAGCACGCCTGAGGCTATCAAGGCAGAGAAGAGTCTTGCAGTGATCGTCCTTGCAAGAGCTGCGATCCTGGTTCCTAGTGCTGCTTTCTTGATCAACGCATTGGTCAAGTACCTGGGAGGGTAAGTGGCACACTACGGATGGGTTCGGGATAGTCTAGACATCCGAGATCACTACTGGTCTGTACATGCACCAGTAGAGACTCTTCCTCAGGAGTACAGTCTAAGGAACCACATGCCCCCTGTGTACGATCAGGGGGATCTAGGGTCCTGCACAGCTAACGCTATCGCTGGTGCAGTCCAGTACCGTCAGATGCTCTACAAGCAACCAGAAGGTCTGCATGTCCCTTCCAGGCTGTTCATCTACTACAACGAACGTGAGATGGAAGGGAACGTTGATTACGACGCAGGGGCGAACTTGAGGGATGGTATCAAGTCCCTGAAGATCTACGGAGCACCTCCTGAGGAGGACTGGGAGTACGACATCAGCAAGTTCAAAACAAAACCCCCCGCTCAGGTGTATACGTTCGCTAGACAGCATGTAGACACGTACGGGCGAGTAGCACAGAACGCTCAGAGCTTCATTTCATCGGTGTACTACAAGCACCCTATCGTGTTTGGGTTCACGGTGTACGAGAGCTTCGAGTCTGACGAAGTAGCAAACACAGGGATCATGCCTATGCCGGACGTGAACAACGAGCAGATCCTAGGTGGTCATGCTGTAGCGATGGTGGGTTGGAAGAGTATCAACAACAACTTGTACATCGAGTGCAGAAACTCCTGGGGAGACAGTTGGGGTGATCACGGGTACTTCTTCATGCCCGCAACGTACGCAGTCAACCCACACTTCTGCGCTGATTTCTGGCATATCAATCACACACAATGAGAGAGATTAGAGTAGAAGTAGTGTACGGGCCTGATAGACAGGTACTCTGGTCTGAGCGTGTTCCAGTATGGCATAAGGCTCGACCAGCACCAAATTATCCTGAACCTGTATCTGATTGGTATAACGCTGATGGTACATGGATGAGCGAAGAGGATGATTATGCGTGAGATCAGGTGCAACAACTGCAGGGAATGGTTTGAGTCGGTCTATCATGAGTGCCCCGAATGTGGGCACTCTAGACCTGCTTTCAACAAGTGGCTACGTACAGCGAAGCTTAACGGCAACCTGTACGACCAAGTGAGGAGTGCAGAGCGTGAGCGCACTATCGAGCGACAGCTCCGCAGAGGCAAGAGGGTTTCTTCTAAGTAACCCTGACGCATTCATCCTCTACTACTTCAATCACAGGATCGACAAGCTGGAGGACTTCCATCTTCGGCTGATCCGGACGGCTACGCAGGAGAAGCGCGGACTTATCCTGTACCCCGCTACCCATGGCAAGACTACAATCGTGAGTGAACTCCTACCAATTTGGGCGATCTGCAAAGACCCGAACATAAGGATTGTAGACATTGCGAAAAACGACACTGATGCCAAATCTATCACCAGAAGTATCCAGTCTGAGCTACTGTCGAATGAACGGCTCATCCGTGACTTTGGGCCTTTCAAACCGGAAGGTGACGATAAAGCCTGGTCGCTTGAACGGTTTGATGTTGCAAAGAGAGTTAGACATGGTAAGAGTTCTACGTGGGCTGCTTTTGGAGCGGGAGCGAGAACTGCTCTCGGCTATAGAACAGACTGGACGATCTGCGACGACGTAGTTACTGACGTGAACTCCAACACCCCGGAGCAGCGGCAGAAGCTACGAGAGTGGTTTAACCAGGGTCCCGAGACGATGGGGGACAGTGGTGATGCAAGACTTACTGTTGTCGGTACCGTATTCCATCCGGAGGACCTCTATCATGACCTCAAAGAAATGGTTCTGCCAGACTCGGGTGAGTCTATTTGGTACGTCCAGACTGAGTACGCCATTCTCAACGCAGACAAGAAAGAAGTCCTCTGGCCTGAGCGGAGGCCATGGATCTGGCTCATGCAGCGAAAAGCAGCGATGGGAACCCTCGACTTCAACAAGCGATTCAACAACGTCGCAGTTGACCCATCCCGAATGGTCTTCAAAGAAGAGTACGTCCGTGGAGGGTATATTGGAAAGAGTAGATACCCTGGATGCCTTGATCGAGAGTTTTGCGTGGGTGACGTGTATGACCCAACGTGGAGAAGATACGCAGGGTTTGATCCTGCAGTTGGCAAAATCTCCAGCAGCTCAAAGTTTTGCGCTCACATTGAACTTGCCGTTGGACGATGTGCGGAGCACGAACGATGTCTCTGGATAGTGGATATCCACAGAGATCAGATGACACTCCCTCAACAGGTGGATCTGATCATCCAGAAGCATGAAGAGTATGAGAACACTGCGTCTATCATCGAGGCTAACGCTTACCAGATGGGCCTCTACCAGGCGGTCAAGCAGAAGCTAGATGAGCAGGGAATGGCTCTTAACGTGCAACCACATTACACGTCCAGGACGAATAAGCCTGACCCTGAAACTGGAGTACAGGCAATGGCACCGTGGTTTGAGGACGGGAAGGTTCATATACCGTGGGGTAACGCTTCGTCTCAGCGCAGGATGGCCATTCTTGTCGATGAGCTTATTCAGTTTCCAGGAAGAACCACTGACACAGTGATGGCTTTCTGGTTCGCATGGAGACATGCAATGGAGATGGCCCCAAGATTTCAGTCTCACCACTACATCAAGAAGCCTTTGTTTAGCAGACAGAATAGGGGAAGATACTTGAAGAATCCATACTACACTAGAGATCATGACCTCAGTTAACCCTGATCCAGTTTCTGCTGGTCCGGTATTCATCAACCAGCGAGCCCCTGTTACTTACGGTCAGGCTCTCGCGCTCAGGAACGAGTACGAGGACGAGTTCCGGAAGCGGCATGATGCTTTCCGTCAGCTGAGGCGGTACTGGCAGGGTGACTACTGGCGTCTTGCTGACAAGGAATCCCACAGCATCGTGTCTGTGTTCCGTGACTGGACCGCTAGGGCTTCTGACGTGGGTCCAGATGTCAAGCTGGTGTTTAACGTGGTGCAGGCTGTCTGCAACAAGTACCAGACATTCCTCACTCCGCTACCCCAGGTACGTGTCCCTGTTGACCCTCCCGAAACAGACCTAAGAAAGGGTCAGGCTGTCAAGAAACAGAGGTACATCTATGGGTGTTGGAACGATGATAAAATGCCGATGTCCCGTGTGTTCAACCTCGCAGCCTGGTATCTACCCCTCATGGGTGACTGCTTCCTTGGGATTCACCCCGACCTTAAGAAAGGCCGTCCTGTGCCGATCTTGCGGTCACCTGAGTGCGCCTACCCCATCCCTGGTTTTGATGGCTATGCTGAAGAGGCTATCATCTTCTCTTGGAAGGTCAAAGAGGATGTAGTTAAACGACAATTCCCTGACTACAAAACAAGGGAGCAGCGTATTCGTGCAAGTCAGCCGGTGGGACTCAAGCGCCTGCAGAAGACAGGTGAAGACCAGAATCCACATATTGATGTTGTGGAGTACAGCGACCGTAATCAGTGGTCTCGCTGGATTGATGGTGAGGAAGTCAACAGTGTCATCCATAACTTTGGGTTTAACCTTTTCGAGCACCTTAAGTTCATCACTGTTCCCGATGATGTTTGGGGTCATGGAGCGGTTGAACAGGTTGTCAACCTCAATGAGATGGGTAACGCCCTGTACAGCTTGCTGTTCGAGGCGGTCATCGAGAACGTCTTTCCCCGACTGGTTCTTGAAGATGCCTCCAAGGCTCCAGAGGAGATTGCAACAGGACCAGGTGCTGTTATTCCTCTCAATCCTGGTGGCAAAGCGTATTTCCTCAACCCGCCCGTGCAGGCACTCCCTGTACAGGAACAGTTCCTCTCCCTGAACGAGCACAACATCAAGGAGATGGCGGGTATGCCGGAGGTCAACTTCGGCAACAGTCCTGCTACCAGCATCGTGACCGGGAAGGCTATCAACGAGCTGCAGGGTGCAGGTACTGGAAGCATGATCGAGATGGTACAGGGAATCGGGCTAGGCCTGGGGGTGGAGAGCTGGAATGAGAAGGCTATCATCATGGGTCAAACTATGTTCCGGGATGACCGTATACATCTGCACGGACGGGAACTGGATGGTGTGTCTATCCGACCCAGATCATTCGCAATGTCTATTAAAGGCTCAGAACTCGTTGGTTCGCCACGGAACGAGCTGGTGTTTTCGCCAGCGCTTTCGATGCACGAGAAGGTAGTGATGGGTCTCCAGATGGCCGGAGGCGGTCTCGTCTCCAAGAAGTGGCAACGCGAGCAGGCTGGTATCCCGGACAACGAGGCTATGGAAGAGGAGATCTTCCAGGAGGCTATCACAGAGGCTGTCCTGGGAAGTATGCTGCAGAGCTTCCAGCAGGCACCAGATGACACCCAGGTAGAGAAGATCGAGGCTGACGCTTTCGGGATGCTGATGGGTCAGACACAGCGCCCCGCTGGTGGGAACCACGAACCCCACCCGCTGACGCAGCAGGGTAACCTACAGCAGATGCTACAGAACAACCAGGGGCAGCAGCCCCCGGTGGGTCCACAGAGCCTCAGTCCAACTAACACGCCTAGCGTGAATGGTCAAGGGTAATGCCTAACCCAGGTGGGAACAACCAGTTCCAGGGGTTTGGTGTAGAGGCCCCTTACGGGGACCAGAAGAAGAACTTTGAGCTACTAAAGTCTGCACCCATCAGTGGTGCTCCTGTCTCTGGGTCTGCTATCGGGACGCCTGAGCGTCAGCGTTCGCAGCGTCGCCGCGCAGCCCAGGGTGGCGGAAGGCAGAAGCAGGGGCAGCCGACTACTACGGTTGTCCCTTCGCTTCCGATCCCTTACGAGAAGCAGATCGCAATGATCTGGCAGCAGATTGCTGCTACTCCTGGTGCTTCTGACCTGGTGAAAACCATCGCAGCTGACGCAGCTCAGCGTGCCCTGAAGGCTGACCAAGGCCAGTCCACCGGACTTGGAGGTGGAGTAGTTGCCTAAAGTAGGGTCCGGGTACCCTAACGTAGTAGACGCAGCATCACAGTACCTGGGTGTTCCTTACGTTTATGGTGGAGATAACCCTAGGATTGGTCTCGACTGCTCAGCGTTCATTCAGCATGTGTTTGCTGATGTGGGGATCAAGCTCCCTCGGACTACGTTTGACCAGGTGAAGCACGGTCAGAAGGTCAACGGGATCAAGAACCTGAGGCCTGGTGATGTGATCTTCACTGAACCAACTCCGGACGGACCTGGCCATGTAGGACTGTACTTGGGTAACGGGATCGTCCAGGAGTCTCCACACACTGGCCTGAACAACAAGAAGATCAGCCTGAAGGCTTTCCTCACGGATGGCCTAGTCGCTATCCGGAGGTACGGTGCTGGCGGTGGAGGGAACGATGTTCCTGTCACTGCTTCTGACCATGAGAAGCACGGCTTCCATGCTACCTCTAACGGTCAGGGTCCTGGGTTTGCCAGTGTCCCTGACATCGCTACTTTCAATGCAACCCCAGAAGGATCGACCACGCAGGAAGGGGCTCAAGGTTTGGAATCTCCAGTGTCTATGTCTGTCTTTGATACACACCGCTTCTGGAGTGACATGGCTAATCAGCCTTTCGCTAGTCCTGAGACTCGTCAGTTCGCACAGAACGCAGAGACGCTAGTGCAGGGGCTCCCGCAGTAATGCCTATCGTAGGTGCTAAAGGCCAGGTAGGGAAGCTTCCAGGACCTCCTCGGAAGCCTGTCCCTGGCGAGAACGTTCATCCTGATTCTAGACTGGCACAGCCTAAACAAGAGCACCCCAAGGTTCCTGTACAGATTCTGAAAGCACACGGGTTCAACGGGAACATTGACTCTTTCAACAAGCGAGTGGAGCATGTCCGCACCGCTTTCGTGACCAAGTTCCAGCAGGACCCCTCCCCGGGGTTGGTGTTCGACGTAGCCACGAACGAGAAGCTCATGGACAACCAGATCTTTGGGTTGTTCAACGTGCCTCTTGATAGCCGCCAGGCCAAGATCCAGAACAAGGATCATCAGGATGAGTGGACTGGCGACAAGTACATGAAGTACAACGGCAGGCTGCAGAAGACCAACCCGCTGACCGCATGGCAGCGGAAGATTCTACAGGAGAGGAAGACCAACCCCTGGGCTGGTATCTCTCCTGTGGAAGAACAGGCCATGCCCAACAACGACAAGGTGTACCACTACCAGAAGTGGGACAACAAGTACAACCCCATGGGCATCGGAGCAGGGGTTATGGAGATGCTTCCTAAAGGCATGGAGATGGGGAAGGATCTCGTTCTTACATCTGGAGGTCCTTCTGGTCCAGTACCCAAACTGGGAAACCTGGCCAACAACCCTAAGGCTCTGGAACAGTACGCTAACACCGAGACAGAAGGTGAGTACGGTTCCATTTTCGCCGAGGAAGCTACATCGCCAACAGCAAAAAACATTCTGGGCGCTAAAAGCATCGCTCCCGTGGTCAAGCAGATCGGGAAGATGGGCCATCAGGATGCTATCCAGCGCAACCAGACACGTCAGAACTGGCTGAAGTCTCACGACCCTTACCACCTGTTCAAGGACCTGCCTTCTAACGGAGTCTTCACTGCACAGTGGATGACTCAGTTTGACAAGTGGAGTCGCACAGGGTCTACGGGAGAGCTGTACCTGAACTACCTTGCTGGTCAGAATAGCTTCCCACAGACACCACAAGGTATCCATCAGATGATCATGGCTCAGAAGACTAGAGTGAACTACATCAAGTCGAAGAAGTCTGTGCTTGATAAGTGGATCGCAGAGACCATGCCACTCAGGTTCTTCCAACACCATGAGTTCCCAATGTCGATCTACAACATCGCCGACAAGATCAGTCACGGTCATCCTGGAGCACTGGTGCATGATCTTGGTCAGACCCAGAAGGACATCTTTGACTACGTAGGAACTGGAACCCACTGGTACAACCCGATCAGTGTCCTGCACGCTGGCTGGCGGGCTGCAACACTTGAGTTTGATCTTGCTGGTGGTATCACTGGGCAGGCGCTAGCTGACCTTCAGGCCAGTTCAGCAGCCGTGGGTCAGTCTATGTACAAGCTGATGGGTGGGAAAGAGTCCTGGGCTCAGGTTGAGAAGAAGATCCATCAGAACCTTGAGGACAACCCTGACTTGGTTCGTGCTTTTGGAATGGGGTTCCTGCCTCAGCACCTGCACGGAAAGTGGGCTGCACTTGATAGTGCAGGGAACATCACTGCACAGGTTGCGTTAGCACTTCTGATTCATGCCCCTGCTGAGTTTGAGCTGTCAGCTGAGACTCCTATCGAGACATGGAAAGCTAGTCCATTCCTAAAGGGCGTCAACAGGGCTTCCTACCAGCTGATCAAGATGGGCAAGCTTGACCACGCAAGTACTTTGATGGGTGGCGTGGGGTCAGAGAAGTTCATCAAGGCCGTGGAACCGCTGGTGCGGTCTGGTGCTATGAGTATGGATGACTTCCAGCAGCTTGCTGTAGAGGCTGCACGCAACGGCAAGGTGACGCTAGCTGACGGACGGACTATCAAGTCTTACCCTTACATCCAGCTTAGACAGAAGACCCTCCCTAAGCATGTGACCACGATCAGATTGAAGGAGGCCTACTACCATCTAAGCAACTACATGCAGAAGTACGAGACGTGGGCCAGGGACAAGGGAGCGCTACTCAGCACGTCGTCTCACTTCTTGAGGCAGGCAAGAGGTCTAATGATGCTCGCCTCTCCGGAAGGCAAGTTCTACGACCCCATGTATATGCCTATCAGGAACTTCAAGAGTTTCATGACTAACAACAACCTGTTCGCTCCTGAGGACATTCAGAACATCACGAACGGGTTCATCAAAGCTAGAGCCTCAGGGAACAGAACTAAGATGGACAAGCTGTTCCTGGCTGCCGTCAGGAAGTACGAGGACAAGTTCCCGCTTCGCACGGGGTATGAGCGGTCCCCGATTGACGAGATCCGTGGAGAGTATCACTTCCCTGACAGGGGAAACCGCAGACGGGGCAAGAATACAATCACTGTGGGCGAGCAAAAGACTTCACCTTTCGATGCCATCACATCAATGGTAGGTGTTCCGAGTGAGCTAATGGACATCAAGAGTGCAGGTCTGGAGGAGGGCCACCCTATAGATAGGCTGTTTAACGCCCTGGATACTGCTAACGAGATGGTGAACAGGTACGGTCGTGTGTGGCGTCAGTCTATCCTTGCTACAGGTCCTGGTCTGTTCTTCAAGCACTTGGCCCGTGACCCGCTAGCAGCGTTCCTTGGAGGGTTCAAGCTGCATCCTAGCAAGCTGATGCTGCAGTCTGAGGCTGCTATCACCAAGATGGTGAGCGAGTCTCCCGAAGCGTACAGGCTGGTGTCTGGTGCTAGGGGTGCAGTGACACGCGCTGACCTTGAGTGGAGTAGATCTTTCAGGTTTGCACGACCCAAGAACAAGTTCAACCTTCTGGATGAGGTGGCCAAGAACGAGAAGAACAAGGACACTATCGCTGGTGCTGCCGCACAGTGGGTGGAGGGTCATGTAGCTAACGATCTGTACCCTGGGTACTTGCACTACAAAGCTACAGGCGACATCACGCCCATGGTTAACTACATTCTGCACAACAGGAAGATGCGCAAAGTTCTGGAGTCCAAGGGAGCCTCCAAGCTTGTCAGGGCCAGAATGGAGAAAGAGAACCAGGCTATGCGCACCCTGGGCGGGAAGCAGGAGCTGAAGAACGCTGCTGCTGAGTACGCTAAAACGATGTCTAAGAGTTTCGATGACATCCAGGAGGCAGGTAAGAAAGCTGGTGTGGATGACCTCCTGGGAACCACAGCAGCTATGTTCCACAAGAACCCTGGGTTGGCAGGGCAGGATGTAGCCAAGTTCCTCCTTGACAAGAAGGTTCCCCTGGACATTCCTGACGGCGAGATCGTTCCCATGAACGCTTTCGACCGTGCTACAGGCAAGGCTATCAAGACGTATATGTCTGCCAACACTAAGACCCGCGAGAAGATGTTCGACAACATCTTGCATCAGAGCTTCATCTCTTTCATCCATTCAGGGTATGACCCGATGGAGGCACTGAGGGCTGCTACCAACCTGGCTAAGGATACTACGCAGTACCATCTACTTGACTTCTCAAACACCCTGGAGTTCGAGCGGAAGTTCAGAGGCATCCTGCCGTTCATGACGAAGCACCGACTGTTCATCAAGTGGCTGATGCACACCTTCGCCTCTAGGCCACTGCTTGCACTTCCTGTGCATGAGATCGGTCAGAAGCTGGACTCTCAACAGAGGATCAACTTCTCTGTTCATGGTATGCCCCTCAACTTCAGCCTAGGCAGGCTGCTATTCCTGACCAGTGAGCAGCAGGGATGGAACGTCCCGTTCTTCAACGTGGTACCTAAGCTGGATGAGCTGCCGATGGCAGGCAGCATCACAAGGATTGACCCTGCGTTCAACATCCTGAAGAACATCCTGGTCTTCCATGTACATAACGGAGTTCCCGAGGTTGGTGTCACCTGGAACTACGACAAGATGGTTGAAGGGATGGACCCGTTCACCAGGAACAGACTTGACAAGTACATGACTGCTTACGCTATCAACGTGCGACTTCACAAAGGCCTGGACGCTCCTGTAAGCGCACACGAAGCACTGAAGTGGTCAGTAGCCCGAATGATGACTGACATCCCTGTGAACGGACTGGTGGGCACCCCTGTCAGTATCAGCAGTCCCAACCTACCACCTAGAATCCAGAAGCTGAACGACAGGTACGACAGCCTAGTTACCAAGCATCCTCAGGAGGCTGCGAACCTGCTAGATCAGCACCCAGAGCTGAGTCTTGCATGGGGCCGTACACAAAACTTCAACGTCTGGAACCACAACAGCATGTTGTGGGCTATGTATGACAAGCTGGTCAGCAAGTACCACAAGGAAGAGGACAAGTACACCAAGCTTGAGATGGCAGGCAAGATGACCCCGAAGGACTATCTTGCTATGAAGAGGGCTTCTGACGAGTACCAGCAGGGTTTCAGGCAGTTGCAGTTCTACGATGCTTACAGCTGGCAGCAGAACCATCCGCAAGGAGAGCCAGGCGCACCGCCCTCATCGGCTGACAGATCTACTGGTGAGATCACTGCTTACGGTCCCTGGTATAACCAGCTAGCGCATAACCCTGCCGCCACAGAGGATAAGCTGATCAAGTTGTTTGGTGGAGACCAGAACTTCTCCACTGAGGAGCTGAAGAACATCTACGGTGACAACGCTAGACAGATCGAGAATGAGATCAAGGTCACCAAGGACCCAACTGTTAAGGGTCAGCTGATCCAGAAATTGCAGAAACTAGAGGGTGCTAGGAAGATCACTTCGTTCTGGGGTGCTTACAACCGGGCCAAGGAAGCCTTCAACAAGAAGGCGTTCGGTCCCAAGGGCTATCAGGGTGAGAGGACCATCTCTACTTTCGCAGCCGCAGATAAAAACTACAAGGTAGCCGAGCTGATTAGACAGAACTACGAGCATCCGTACATCAAGTATAAAGGCAAGGAAATCAAGGTCCTGCCTTTCACTGAGTTCGATGCTCTGAGTCTGTCACCAGGGAAGTACGGTCAGCGCATCCTGGGAGGCGCAGTAAAGTACCCATATAAATACATGACGATTGACCAGCGTGCTGCACTGGGTCTTCCGAGTGCAACCCCCGCACTAGACAAGGCATGGCATAACTACGCACTGAGCGTGTCACTGTGGGAGCGGGCCAACCCTGGGAAGATCATCACCAGGAAGACTGAGGATGATCTTGCTATCCAGTACAACCGCCAGTTCCCTGGGTTCTGGAGAGACTACCAGGTGGCCCACTGGCCGAGGGCTTTCGTGCTGTACGACTACGGGAAGAAGTTGTTCAACACCCCTTACGGGGCACAGTGGCACAAGCTAGTCACCTGGGCTATCCAGGCCTATCAGACTGATAAAGGAGCTTCGTGGGGTGAATACGTGACTAACACTCTTGATCCAGCAATCAAGAACGGAACAGGGTTTGCCACAGGCTGGCCGGAAGGGTTCCGACATCAGTACGAAGCAGCTGGTGGGGCTAAGTTCCTGCAGCTTCTGACGGAGAACTGGCAGTAATGGCTGCGCCTCCTGGGTACCCTAGTGGGAAGGGCAAAGGCAAGGGAAACAAAAAGGGTGGTAACCCTTCTGGTGTGATCGTTCCTAACACCGCTTCTAGTTCCTCTCACAAGACTAAGAACATTTCTCAGAACCGTGTGATCCACCAGATGTTGAGCAAGGCTCCTGGACTGAAGCCCTACCTGCAGTACGTCCTGCTAGCTGCTAAAGCGTACAACGTTGACCCTGTGTATGTGCTAGCAGTGATGATGGTGGAAGATCCTTCAGGTGCTAGGAACGCTAGGAACGCTTCTGGTGCTGAAGGCCTGGGTCAGATTCTGGATGCAGTGATCGGGAACTACAACAACCAGAAGCTGGTGGGTATCGGAGGAACTATCTACCACAGAGGGCAGAAGATCACTCAGGCGATGAAGGATAGTCCTACGTTCTCTATCGCTTACATCGCGTGGAGGATCTCTGGTGGACTGAAGAAAGGATTGGGCTGGCCAGAAGCGTACTCCAAGGGCTACCATGGTGGTAACCCTGCACAGGAGCAGGCAGCTGCTGCTGCTATCCAGAGCAAGATTCCTGGAAAGTACACTCCCAACTCATCCCCGAGGGCGGGCGTTGACCCCTCAAGTTATCTGGCTTCTACTAAAAACATCACTGCTACAGCTAACAACCCGTTCGTGGTGTACAACAAGAAGACCCACAAGATCAGCTACTCGATCAGCCTGAACAACCATGTCCTAATGTTTGACGGGGCTCCCGTGACCAGGAGTATGCTGCAGCAGCAGACTATCGACAAGTCGGGGATTGGAGCTGACTACTACCAGTTCACTGGTCGTCGTCCTAACCCAAGAGTGGTAGCAGCCCTGATGGCATCGGGGACCCCGATCAATCAGCTAGAGAACCACTGGATCAACGACACCAAGCACTTCAAGAACAGTCCTGCTGGCAAGAAGTACCAGGCCGACTACCAGGATGCCTGGAGTCAGATCATGGGAAAGAACAGCCCTATCCCCTGGGAGCTGGTCCAGGAAGCAGCACAAGCCAACTTGTCAGAGACTGAGTTTGCTGCTCGTCTGAGGATGGATGGGTTCAAAGCACAGAAGCAGCACGCTGACCTCAGCTACATGAACAGCAACGAGTTCAACTCCAAGGTCGATGCTTACACCAGCAGCTACAACCACATTTACGGACAGGCATTGACTGACCCTGGGGTGAAGCATCTAGCTAAGGATGCTGCGCTAGCAGGGTGGGACCAGACACAGTGGGAGACTTACTTGCGTAGCCTGCCACAGTACACAAGCACAGCTGAGTATGCTGGTCACGCTATGGGTATCTTGAATCAGCTAGGGATGAGCTTCGGGATGCTGTTCGGTGAGTCTCCGCAAGGGTTCATTCCGAAGAACCCAGACCAGGCACAGAACATCCCGGCACCACCTCCTGACAAGAGGGTAACAGGCACTACTACACCAGGACAGAATCCCAACCCTGAAGGAACGGAGGTGATTGGAGTCTAATGCCAGGTGGAATTATTACAGGGGTAACATACCCTGACGATTCAACTGGGATGTTCGCATCCCCTAGTGGTGGTCAGCAGGGCGGTGGTCCTGTCGCAACCGGTGGAAGCACTGTAAACGGACCAGGAAGTTCTGGTGGAACAGGTGATGGAGGCCAGGGTACTTCTGACTCCGGCACTATCGACTACAGCAGTTTCTTCACCGCGTTCGGGATGCCCCCGGATATGGTCAAAGCCATCAACCGGCTTATTGCCCAGTACATCGGTAACGGCATGGCAGAGACTGATGCTATCAACAACATCGTAGGTCAGATCCGGTCAGGCCAGATCGGAGGCAACTACAAAGACGGAATGTCCTGGTATGCGTACACCTATCAGGGGATCAGTTACGGGATGGCCAACGGGCTGCTTGACACTAGCAATCCTGAGGCTAGTTACCGTGACTATGTAAATGGTGTGAACAACTTATACAAAGAGTACTTTGGGCGTGATGCAAGTACGTCAGAGATTCTTCAATACATGCAAGGTGGTCTACAGCTATCCACTGTGGGTGCCCAGTTGAAGGGTCAAAGCTACGCACAGGCTTACGCTAACGCTGACAGCAACGCTTACGGCTATTCGTGGAACGCCCTGCTTGGGGCGTACGGGAACCTTCCGAACGGTGAGAAGCAACTGTCCACTAACGAGGCTAACGCTATCGGTGAAAGTATGACGGGGTACAGTACTCCGTTGGGTGACCAGCTGAGCAAGCAGCTTGCTACTGCTACTCGGCGGTTGCAGACGATCTTCCAGGGTGCTCTTGCTACCCCGGCAGATCTACAGAAGGGTGCGTCAACAGGACCTGTGGCTCCTAGCCTGGGTGCTGAAGTGACGCCCGACACAGCACCAATCTAGGAGGTAAGTGATGACTGATCCTGCACAGGACGCTGCGGCCGGTATCATTGATGACGTATTTGCGGATACGTTCAGCGAGGAGACCGACGAAGCAGCTGAGCCAGAAGGCGAGGCTGAGCAGCAGCAGGAAGATGGTCCGGAAATCCCTGATATCAATTGGGAGGTTCCGGAGGAACTCCAGGAAGTCCTAGACTCTCCAGACTTTGACGAGGAGGAAGAGGTCCAGGAGTTCGAGGGAGAGGGCAACGTAAACTACGATCAGGAGGATGACTTCCAGGACCCCGAGCAGCTACAGCGTCAGTTGAAGAAGCTGCAGAAGCAGCTGCGGTGGGAGCAGGAGCAGAAGACAAAGCAGGGCAGAAAGTTGTGGGCTGACGAGGCTCGTAAGTACTTTCAGTTCAGCAACCCGGAGGTGATCCAGGCGAAGTCTCGTCGGGCTTTCCTGAAGGAAGCGCAGCGTCAGCATGAGGCTGTGGCTAAAGTCGCTAAGCCAGTGTTTGATCAGCTGGCTGAGGAGAAGAAGAAGATCAGAGAAGAGGCTCTTGCTGAGGCCAGAGCGCAAGCAGAGCAGATGTGGGGGCGTCCTACGACAGGTCCCACTGGTGTTCAGAACATCGGTGAAACTACCCAGAGCGTGCAGCGCAAGCGTCTGGAGAGTAGCCGTGGACTGACCCAGGTGCTCAAGGACAAGCTCAAGACTGGGGAGGTGAAACTATAGATGCCTGCTGAGAATCATTCCTGGACTATCGCTAGCGCAGGGGTCAGTAACGGACCTAGTGGGTCTGATAACTGCTGCCCTGACGGCAAGATTGATATTCCTTTCGGTCCTGCTACTGAGGGGGATGGGTACGTTTCTAATCTGGCTGAGAGATTCGACGTGCCTTACGAGTGGGATTTCAACAGCAAGATGGATGTGAACCCTGCACCAGATCGTGTTGATGTTGGTGACTCTATCCCGAAGAACTTTGGTGCTCCTGCACCGTTCCACGGTGGAGTTGGTCAGCCTATCGACTTCGATGCTGTGGCACCGGATCGTCACTTCCAGCCTGGACCTGATCTTGATGGGTCTAGTGGTGGAGAGGATCACATGCCGGGGTCGCTAGACTAACACCCAGCCCCTCAAGGACTCACGGCCGGTTCGAGCCCGGCGGGGGGGCATCCAGCAACGCGCACGTCTGCGGTCAGTGCTGGTCCGTAGAAAGACATCCCGCGTAGAGGAGTTCGCGGCCCTCAAAATCAGTGAACTATGTTCACTGGACTCTGACTGTGAAAGGAGGTGGTTACTATGGCACTCCAGGCTGCTAATGCTTTCGCAACTTACGGTGTTACCGACGGCGCACAGGTACGTGACATCAGTGACGTACTTGCCGATGCACTGTACTACGACCTGCACTTTCTCGGTGCGGTGGACGTAGACTTCGGTTCTCCCGTTATGGATGTTGTCCACTACTGGAACGAGGATGCCCTCAACAGTGACGTTGTTACTGTGTCGGCTTCCGCCTCGTCTGGTGCTACAAGCGTCTCGCTGACTTCGGGCCACGGCGCTCGCTGTCACGTTGGTGACTTGCTCTACCAGACGGACCAGGCTGCCACTACGGAAGTCATGCAGATCACGGCTATCAGCACGGATACCTTGACGGTTACCCGCGCTTATAACTCCACGACTGCTGCTTCCTTTGCTTCCACTGCCCAGTTCGCACTGATCAGGGCTGAGTCGGAAGGTAGCGATATTGGGGCTGACAAGTCCCTCACGCCTGCGGTCAAGACGAACTACACGCATATCTTCTCTGCTGAGGATATCAAGGTCACTGGTTCGCAGCTTGCCCGCCGGATGGCTACGATCCAGATGCAGGACTTCATCGCTCGCCAGCTCTCGAACAGGGCTATCGAGACGAAGATCAACCTCACCAGAGCGTTCCTGTACTCGGAGAAGTCCAGCTCGTCTGGCTCCGATACCGTGTACAGAACGATGGCTGGTATTCGTGGACAGATCAATGCGGCTTCGGGCCAGACTGACTCATCCTCCGCTGCGTTGGGGTATTCGGTTCTGAATACTGACAACAAGAAGGCTGTGGATAACGGTGTGTTCCCGGACCTGCTCGTGATCGGCACGGATCTGGTCGGCTCTGTCGCAGGGATTGATTCCTCGAATCGTCGCCTGATGGAGTCTGACCGGGTTGCTGGTTACGTGGTGCAGGAGATCCTCCTGAACCAGGGCAACTCGGTGCGCGTGGTCGTTGACCCGCGTGTGAAGACGGGTGATGCATTCCTGCTGTCTTCGGAGCGGTTCCATGCCCTGCCCATGAACGGGCGCGGTATGTTTGTGATCGCTGCCGTGGACTTCACGGATGCTAAGAAGCGGCGCGTCATGGCTGAGTGGACGTGTGAGCTTCGCAACGCTGATAAGGCGCACGTCTATATCTCTAACAAGACGTGAACTGAGGCAGAAGGGCGGGTGAGGTGAACTAAGTTCACTCTGCGAACTGACGAGTTCGCTACGCCCGCCCCTCTGCACTAGGAGGATAGATGAAGCTTTGCGCAGGGTGTGAGTACGAGTACGATGAGGAGTTTAACTTCTGCCCTCAGTGTGGTCACAAGTTTGGAGGACAGGAGAAAGAAGATCTAGAACACAAGATGAATCAGCATCTCTATGACATGAAGAGACAGGCATCCTTCGAGGGTGCTCTGTCCAGGAGGGTGTTCAGTGGACAAGGACTTGGAGACAACCCTATCGGGAACAAAGTTTTCGGTCAGGAAAAGAGCGGTACCGACTTGTAAAGATTGCGGTAACCAGCACTACAACTTCCAGGCCTGCACTCCAAGGGAGGACCTGAAACCTTCTGTGGAGTGGAAGTCAGGAGCAGCTTGGGGTGATCAGATGATTGACTTGAAACCACTAGGAGGGAATACGTTTGTTCAAAGAAGGGAGTTTGAGAGATGATGTCACACGTTAACTACTACCATGGGTCTGCGTCTAACGCTGACTCAGGGGTGATCGGGGCTAACGGTGGACACCCACGGCTTATCGCCATCAATGTGAACAAGGGAGCTGCATCAGCTGTGGTCACTGTGTACAACGGGGCCTCTGCTGCTGGCAGTGTTGTAGCCACGATTGATGCTTCGGCTGCATCCTCCCACTGGTACGGGGGTATCCGTTGTCCGAACGGGTTGGAGGTTGTTCAGTCTGGTGGGGCCTCAGACTTCACTGTTAGCTACGTCTAGATGATGTACACACGTAATCATCGGAGTACGTGATGGCCGGAGTCTCTCTACTTAGTCTAGTTCAATACACACGCAGGATGCTGCGGGACTGGCCAGTGTACGAGCAGCTGGGTTCCAGCTTGTCCTCGTCAACTACGAGTGTCACTGTAGCTGACGGGACTATCTACGGGAACCGCTGGCTGATTGATGTAGACCTCGAAACAATGCTGGTCACAAACACAGCATCCACTACACTGACAGTAATCAGGGGAATCCGTGGGTCCACTCCCACTACACATGCTGTGGGAGCAGACATTCTGATGGACCCACAAAACCCAAGTATCGACATCATTGATGCCATCAACATGGGCATTGATGCAGCATGGCCTTTCTTCTACAAGCTGATCCTAGACACTAGCATCACCGCAGCTGACAGTACGTACGAGTACACGCTACCAAGTATGCCGGGTACTTACGACACTGGTGCTACTCCACAGGTTCCTATCGTCACCAAGCTTGAGATCAAACAGACCAGCGACTTGACCTACCGTGAGCTTCGTAGATGGCAGATCGTGTCAGCCCCTGACGGAAGCAGACTGTTCAAACTCCGGACAGCAGAGCCCGCAGGTGGAACATTCAGAGTCACTGGGTACGGTCCATTCCCGCATCTTAGTCTAGCTACTGACACACTTGATGAGTCATGGCCTAAAGGCGCCCAGCACCTGCCTGCGCTGTACGCCGCAGCTCACCTGATGATGGCTGCTGAAGCAGGCCGTGACCGTGCAGACTTCGAGACTGTGGACCGCAGAGAGGAAGCATCTAGGCCCCTAGTCAGTCTTCAGACAGGGAACACTTTGATGCAGAGGTGGATGCGTGAGACTTTGCAGAACGCTATGCCGCCTATCCCGAAGCACTTCAGGCAGCCGATATGAGTGGTGTGCAGTTTACGGATGTGCCAGACAGGTACGATGTGGTCATCCAGTTGTCCGATGGGTCCACCCGGTACGGGTTCCTGCTTGCTGACAGCATCGAGAGCAACCTTCCTTTCCGTACCCACAAAGCGGTGTACACGTACAGCCCTACGTTCCTTGAGCGACAGAACGTGTCAGACCAGTACGGTGACAACTTCCAGGACTTCTTCCTGACAGGAGCACAGGATGACTTCTCACTAGGGGAGGGTCAGAAGTACTTCAAGGTCAACGACGCTTCTAGGTCTAGACGTTACTGGAACGGGAACAGAGTTGATCCTTTCACCTACCCAGGCAACGTCACACTGACTCAGACCCTGACTTCCACCAACATCAATGTGGGTGGTCCTAACATCTCAGCTCTCATTCCTGCACCACTGGACTACAACACTGTGTATGGATGGGCTACAGCTGATACAACCTACCTGTACAAGGTAGGACTAGACGGAACTACTACGTCTACGGCACATAGCGGAACTTACGCAGGGAATGTCTGCGTAGCCGTTGACAACTCTAACGTGTTCGTGTCAGGTCGTGGAGGCAGCAGCAACATCAGGAAGTACGCCACTAACACAACTTGGAGTACTTTCTCCGCAACTACTTACATCACCCAGATGGCCTTCCTGAACAATATCCTGTATGGATACAAGTACGACACTGACGCCCTAATCAGCTTTGATTCCTCCGGCACGGCCACTACTCAGTTTACATGGAAAAACGCTGATGGAACAGCTGTGGCTAACAACAGCGGTGCTACCTGTGTAGGGATGATTGCTTACGGTGGTGTCCTGTTCATTCTCAGACAGGGATCGCTAGGACTTGAGCTGTGGAAGTACGATGGATCAGGAGTGCTGATGCAGGGAAGGTTCCCGCCTGAGTTCCAGGCCGCAGGAGCACAGATGGCCGTGTCTGAAGGAATCGTATTCATCAGCAGCGTGATCCAGGTGTCCACAGGGGTCTACAAGCCCACGATCTACTACTACGTCAGTGGGACCATCGGGAAGCTGTGGGAAGCTAAGAGCACTACTGTTACTGCGCTTGGTGGAGGAGTGACCTCCTACCGTGACGGCGTGGCGTTCGGTGATGCTAGCAGCAACGAGGTGCTTAGGTATGACCTCAGTACTGGTGGAGTCAACGCTATCTGTGACACAGCTCTGTTCGCTGTCCTCAGAATCAGTTCAGGTGTCAATGCAGAGCTGGCTATGGTGCCTATAGCATCCTCTACTGTGGGGAAGGTGTACGGATACTCGTCTAGCTACAACTCTACAGGGTACATCCAGACTAGCCTCTACACGTTCGACAACACTCTGACTAAGATCTTCAGGGGTATCAAAGTAGATGCTGACCTGCCCTCCAACACTAGTGTAGACATCAAGTATCAGCTGGACTCCGTGACTGGGGCTTACACTACACTCCAGACAGGGGCCACTAGCGGGACAGAGTACCTACTTCCCAACAACACCACTGGTCAGGGGCTCAGTGTGCAGGTTACTTTGAACAGCAGTTCGGGGGTCAACACTCCTACTGTGAAGCGCGTGTACGTCAGGGCAGCTCCTACGCTCCAGCAGTTCCGCAAGCGACAGTTCATCTTCGATCTCTCAGGTGGGTACAGAAGCACCAAGGGCAAGGTCGCTAGGGTCTGTCGTGACGGCACACCGTACCCTTACGATGGGTTCACTGCTTCTTCCTACCTGGTGAGTATCGCCACTCAGACTCAGCCTGTGACTATCCAGGATAGGTTCGGTCAGTACACAGCGATGCCTGACTTGCAGCCCTCAACCCCTGACGGGTATGATGGGTTCGCTATCTATGAACTCCATCCTGGCGTGTACATTGCCCGCATCAATTTCCGGGAGGTGTGATGAGTGACTTTGCTCCTCCCATCCTGGTAACTGGTGATGTCCAGCCTTTCCAGCTAGGCACACAGACAGTAACTGGTCTACAGGGCAAGCCTGTGTCTGACACACCTCCTTCTGATGCTCAAGTTCTAACCTGGGATAGTTCTACAGGAACATGGGTTCCTTCTACACCTTCAGCTACTGGAACAGCTGGTGGAGATCTGTCGGGAAGCTACCCCAACCCTACAGTGATCGCTTTGCAGGGTCATGCTGTTGCTAGCACAGCTGCTACAAATCTACAGGCACTAGTATGGAGTAGCGGTGCATCCTCTTGGTCTGGGGCTGCTGTGGTAAATAGCTTCAACAGCAGAACAGGAGCTGTATCTCCAACATCAGGAGACTACACGGCAGCACAGGTGACGAATGCTGCCGACCTGTCCAGCGGCAGCCAGCAGACATTCTCCGCCGTTGTGGAGGCCACCAACTTCTATGGCGTGGCACCAGGAATCGTCTCCCAAACGGCGTCCTCCTATACCCCCAATGTTGCCACCAACCAAGCGTTCTACCTGCAGGCCCAGCCAGCCCTGAGCGGCGGAACTCTCACCATCGCCAATCCTTCAGTGGCTGGTGGTTCTACAACCATGAACGCCTTTTTCCTGGTTCATGTGGATAACAGGACAACTGGAACGCTGGCTGTCGCGTGGGGAAGTTCTTATCGCTTTGGATCTTGGACATCCAACCCTGCATTCACCGGACCAACCGCCGTGTACTCATGGCTGTTCTGTTACGTCAACAATGCCAGGTGTGTCTGCCTCGGAACCAGCAACGGAACATGGACTTAAGGGAGGGTCAATGAAACTACCAAAGTGGCCCAGTGATGGGTGGTTCATCTTCGAGCACTACGGGCCTAAAGCATGGATTAGATGGGCTAAGAAGCATCACCGAATGTCCAAGAGACAGAAGGCTGTGAACTTCTGTAGAGAAGCACTGAAGTACAAAGGCCAGATGGTCTACGTTGAGTACGGAGAAAGGTATGGCCAGACCCGATCATCTCTGTTCCACCGGAGGCCAGGTGACTTCCGGGGTGCAGGCGCTGACTGCTCTCAGTTCGTGTCATCTATCATGCACTGGTGTGGAGTCAAGAATGTTACTGATCAGGATGCGACAGGTTCACTGCTGGCTAAGGGACGAGTTGCTAAAGACCCTGCTATTGCTAGGCTAGTAATCTTTGGTCCAGGAAGTGGCAGGCATGTAGGTATGCTGACGGAGAAGAAGAACGGTGTCTGGTATCTAGTGGAGTTTGGAATGCAGTCGGCCCCCGATAAGGTCAGTTTACCTGCTGCTTCTGACTACTTTCGCAGGCGTGGTATCTATGGTGTACGGATCAGAGACTTCTTTTGATGGATGCTTTCGTAACACACAGGGAGCTGGAGGAAGCGTTGTCAGCTGTTAGAGATGACATCCAGGAGACAGAGAACAGGTTGAGGCAAGAGTGGACTAGTACTGTCCGCTTCGAGATGCAGCGGATGGATACCCACCTGACAGATCAGGATACCAAGATCAATTGGACACTCGGACTAATCGTGACTCTGCTGGTGACTCTAGTCGGCAGCGCAGTATACGAGTTGTTAACGTATATTCATTGAATGATCGCCTGTCCTCAGGGATCGCCCGCTGGTTGTCACACCCTACAGGTGTGGCACAGGCTTTCATCACGACCTTAATCTGGTTCAGTATCCCGTTCCTAGTAGGGTTTTCCGAGACGACTGCTATTTTCTGGTATCTAGCGTACTGCACATTCATCAGCTACGCTACACAGTTTACGTTGGCCTACCAGAACAAGAAAGCAGAACTGCACATGCTCAACCTAATGAAGCTGCTAGTCGCTATGGCTGAGGAAGATAAGATTGACCGTTTCAGACAGGGGGTCTTGTTAGGTGAAATCCAAGCCGATCTTGAAGAGGAGGAGGTTAACTAAACCTGTCCACCCTTACACCTTCTATATCAAAGTTCGGGAGATGTGGAATGGTCGGCGTGGACGAGCTGATTGATCTCTTCCGAGGAGACAAAGACACTCACGGGTATGCTCACCCCGAGATCGTCATCGAGATCTGCAGTAGATCAGGGGAGGATATTACTCCTACTGTTGACTGGGTATGGGGGATCATCTACCCTGACAAGAAGAAGGAAGACATTCCTCTAGAGATCCAGGACATCATTGTTAGTGGTGTCAAGCTGTGGTACAGACGAGGATCTAGACGCAGAACTTGACCAGAAAAAAGCCCCCCGGCAGGGTGAGACCGGGGGGCTTCTGGTGTATGCCGTCTCTTGCGGCTAGGTCGTGGGGTTAGTTGCTACTCGGATCAATCACCCCCTTTGTGGTCTCATCGTACACAATGAAGTCGTACTCCTCGGACATCTCCAGGCTGTCTGCGTAGTCCTTGGCTGCATCAAGATCCTCGACTACCACAAGCTCCTCGTGTTTCCCCGTGCTTGTGTCGAACTCCTGGATGGAGAACTTCCCGTCAGTTCTAGGGATAACCACAATCCCTGTGCCTGGGAAGTCACCGATGTTCATGTCCTCTTGCTTGAAGAACTCCATCAGAAGAGTAGAGTAGAGTATGGATATGGGTAGTAGTAGGTAGACTGGCTATATGCCACTCCACAATCACCACCGTTCTCACAAGCTACCACTTTACCCCAGATGTACATACCTCTGTATGGACTAGTGGAGACCCAGCTCGTAGAAGTTCCTGTGAACGTGCCGGTCTTCACTGTGTAGATCAGGGACCCAGGCTGAGCCTGTGCGTAGTAGGTGTAGGTGTACGTCGCCCCACACCCGTTAGTGTTCCAGTTACCGCGAGTAAGCACGATGCTAGATCCCACAGTAGCCGTCGGGGCTGGTGTCATGTTCGGGGCTGTGAGCAGCGTGGGCGCCCCTCCACACGACAGTGCTCCTGCACTAACCGTACCAGCTGCGACTAGCGCAAGAGCGCATGTCACAATGCAGAGAGGGATCAACCTCTTCAGCATGTCACTCCTTTCTTCGTCTAGTAACCACTTGCGCGACGTACTGCGTCCCGTGCTGTCTCTCCAGGCTCGAGATCTTCGCCCATCCGTTCCAGCTCGGCCCTGTGGATCGTCTCGATGAGAGCCTGCTCGATGTTCTTCTCCTTCGCTCCGGTGCGGGCTTCCTGCATCAGCTCGAAATGAGGGCGCAACCCGTTGGCTGCGTTCACCAGGTCCATCGTGTCGATCTTCGTGCCGTCCAGAACTCCCTCGGTGCGCACCAAAGCGTACCGGAGACTTCGCTGCGCTGCCTCTACCACGAACGCTGGCAAGTAGAGGTCCATGCTTTCTGCGACGGTCTGCCAGTCGATCTTGTCAGCGAGACGGTCGTCTCCGACCGTGTTCCTGACAAGCCGAGTGATCCCCTGCTGGTCTGGGGTACCAATGTGGATCACCGCGTCCAGGCGTCCTGGCCTCAGGACTCCCTTGTGCAGCTTGTCCACGTGGTTCGAGGTGAGGACCAGCATGATCTGGCTGTTCTTGCTCTCGATCCCGTCGAACAGGTCCAGGACCTGACTCACGCTGCGGTCGTCCTGGTCTGGGCCTGCCACCACTTCCACGTCCTCGAACGCTACGATGGCGGGCTGGTACATCTTTGCCGTGTTGATGGCGTCGGTGAGGTTGTCCCTTCCTGGCCTGACCAGGATGAACGTGATGCCCTCCTCGGTGGCGATCTGTCCCGTGCGGTTCAGGGCCAGGGTCTTCCCTACTCCGAAGTCCCCTGACAGGAGGACCGCTCGCTTGAACGGCATCCCGAGCTGGTCCGTCTGCTCCCTGTAGATGATGGGGCTCCACAGGTTGGCGTCCAGCTGGGCCTTGGTGGTCTCCGAGAACACGATCTTCGACGGGTCCACATGGGACAGGTCGAGGAACTCGGGGTTCTCCTGGGCGTCGAACGCCTTGCCCTGGTAGATCGAGGACTCCTTGAGTTCCTTCTCGATCAGTCGGAACACACCCTCGACTGCTGCTGCCCTCTTCTTCGGACCCGTGGCATAGATCTGCCCGATGATCCCGGTCTTGCTCCTGTCTGCCGCCATGGAGAACTGAACGTCAGGGAGGAACGGGATGGTGAAGTCACCCCAGGGCACATTCACCGTCTCGTTGGGGCCGATGTTGATGTGGATTTGCTTCGGTGCTGATACCTCTGGCCCGAAGAACCCCATCGAGGTCGAGGACTTCTGCAGGAACGCTCCGAAGTACCGCTGCATGGCCCTCTGAGTGCAGTAGGCCACGTCCCACGGGCGGTACTCGAAGCTCCTGTGGAAGTCCATGTGCTGCTCATCGTCCGCCATCTTCTGGTTGAGGAACTTGATGGCGTCGCTGATGCTCATGTTCGTCGGGAGAATGAGCTTGTCTCCCTCGAAGATCAGCTTGTCCTCAGTGAAGTGCTTGCCGCCTAGCTGCTCCAGAGCTGCGATTGCCTCCAGGCGGGCCTTCTTTACTGCTGAGCTTTCACGCTTCTTACCTGTCACTCTGTGGTCCTTCCTCGTGTATGATGTATGCATCCGGCCCGTACTTCTCCTTCACTACTAGCTGCTTCACCTCCTCCATCTCCCCGTTGAAGCACTCGATTTTGTAGTGGTTACGGATGTGTTCTGCTACCTTTCCGTCCCACCCCTTGCCCCGAAACTCATCGACCATGTTTCCGGCCATGTCTCTGGCGTTCCTGTTAGGAATCCAGATGGTGTCGGGGTAAGCTTTAGTGGCCCTGTAGCCTTTCGTTCCCTGGGCTACTGACCCCCACAAGGCAACCTTCCCGAAGGCGTACAGCTTGTTGGTATTGGGCAATTCCAGGAAGCTAAACTCCTTGTAGCCCCAGAACCCACACAAGTTGCAGAGTGAAAGGTTATGACAGGAGTGGCTAGTACAGTAGTACGTCCGATCCATGTAGTCGTTACCCCACTCAAAGTGCTCTGCTACGTTGGCCTGCCCCGCCTTCCAGATGTAAGGAGAGAAGATACCTTTCAGACAATCCTCTCCTCTGAGCACAGCCTCCTCATCTACTTTCCACTGACGCCACGCGATGATGGGTTCTTCCAGAGTTTCTACCGGACCAGTGAACTCAGGTGTCAAGTTCACCATGATCTTAGAGGAGGATGTTCTGATGCTCCCGTAAGAGACTACCGTCCCTGATGAGAACTGAGGCCCTCCGATATAGACAGGAGTACTAGGCGGGGACTTTTTCCGGCGGCGCCAACGGGGCAACATCGGGCTCCTTCACTGGGTCGGGGAGTGTCAGTGGTCCGGGTACTGGTTCGACTTTCGGGGTGACTTCGATCTGTTTCTCTGGTGTGCCGATGTCAGTCATGCGTCTCCTCTTCTAGAATCCGACTCTGTCTTTTCCCTTCCTGCAACGAGGGTGTGCTGCGTAAGGATCGCTGGCCCAGTAGGTCTCTCCACAATCGTCACAGATGATGGGATAGCGGGTGGTATGTCCTGCGATCCCGTACAACTCCATATTGGCAGGGTCGGGGTGTCTCATTTCCCTCTCCCTCTTTGCGCGGAAGAACTTCTTAGCATGTTCTTCCGCCTGGTAGAGATTGTCGTGGACAATAACCTTCAGAGCCATGTACGTCCTCCTTGTGTCGGGGTGCTGAAGGGGCGCACGGGACGAGTGACCTCCTGTTCCGCGTAGCTATGGTAATCACTCTTCACGGCGCACAACCGCAGAGCCCGTTACAGCCGGTAGCCCACGCCCCTTCAGTGGTATCGGGGTGAAAGGCCGAAGCGAGGGGGTCGGTCAGCCCTCCACCCCGAACTTGGGCGCTACTTCCGGTCTAGGCCTGCGGCCTTCTTGAACCTGTTGTAGACGGTGGACTTGCGCCGCCTGTCCTTGTCGTTGAAAGTGATGATGACGCTCTCAGGACCATCGTACTCAAGATCCCTCTTGCTACCCATGGTACGGGCAAGCAAGTACATGGCCTTCCTGAAGACCGGGGATGATCTCCTCATCCTCTTCTTCTGTGCAACGTGCCTCAGTGCTCCTACAGCACAGACCAGTGGCTCGTTTATGTTGTCATCGTTGTTCTCGAAGTACGCACCCTGTACCCAGTGATCCTTGAGGTACTCCCCCGCCTCAGCTAGAAGCATCCTGGCCTTGTCGTCTTGGGTGAGCTTCGGGCTAGGAAGATCCTCCGGGGTTACTGGTTCCCGCTCATGAGTCAGTGGCAGCTCTTCGATCTCTCTCTTGGTTTCCATGTTCCTCCTTTGACCCCGCGGTGGAGGCCCAGCCTCCGAGTTCTGGGCCTCCGTGCGGGGATCTCCTAGACTGACTTGCTGTACACAGAGGCCAGACCGTAAGTGGACGGGTTGGGACCTGCACCCGCCTCGACCATCACGACCTTGCCTTCCTGGATCAGAGCCTTGATGACGGTGCTGATCGTGCTCTGGTGGGCACCGACTGTCTCCGACAGCTGGCGCTGCGTCCACTCGGCCCTGTTGCCCATGAGGATGTACACCTTGTTCTTGACGCCCTCATCGGAAGCGCTCAGGTGGATCGTGCTGGCCGTGACAACGTTGCTCTTGTCGAAAGCGAACAGCTTCTCCAGCTGGTCGATGAGACCGTCGAGCAGGTTCGCTTCGGTCATCAGGCGCTGGTGGTGGTCCTTCAGTGTGCTGATGAACGAGCTTGCGGACTCACGCACAGTGACGAAAGTGTCACTGGAGGGGTAGCCCTTCTGCTGCTGGTTGGTACTCTGTACTGCCATTGTGCCTCCTTGTTGTAGTGGGCGACTGTCGGAGTCAGTCGTCGTCTTCTTCCTCTTCGGGAAGATCGAAAGAAATCGTCTCAACGTCCTCGAACACCACCTCCCCGTCCTTGATGTGTCCCTTGATGATGGTGGCATCTCCCAGATCTTCGAGATCCTTGCCGAGCCTCTTCTTCATCTCCTCCACGATCTCATCCACCTTCTGAAGGTCCTCGTCTCCGAACCCCAGAGTGTCGTTGAGGAAGTTGATGAGGCGCTCCTTGTGGAAAGCATCGCAGAACGTGTGGCCCGAGGCAAAGCCACACCAAAATCCGAGAGCCGCGAAGCTCTCGTCGTCAGTCCAACCTTCAGGGATCAGCTCGTTGCGCTTCGCTGACTTCCAGACGGAAGAGATGCCACGAGCGGTGAGAGTCTCGACGCCTTCCACGATGACGCCTTCCTCTGCTGCGCGCTTCACCCACTCGTAGGTGATCTTCGCCTCCTCGACGCCGGTCAACTCGTCATCCTGCTTGACGATAGCACCCGGTGCTCTGTGTTCTTCCTCCATCGTGCTGTCTCCTTTCAGTGGGGGCTTGGAAACACGATCCTATCAGTTCCTCGCTTGAAGGTCAAGCGATCTGTGGACATGTGGAAAGCTCTGTTTACTCGCCTCCGTTCTTTCCCGTCAGCCTACTGATCCAGGAGTCGTGTTCTAGGAGCGGGGCAGTAAATCCTCTTTCGGTATTGAAGTGGAGTTCCCAAGCCTCCCCGACCGATAGGTCTCCGTCCCTGTCTTTGAAAAAATGTAGCACGGAACTTCCAGGCGCTGTACGCTGGAGTCCAAGAACGACCTCAGCGCCTCGAAGAACTGCAGTGCTTCCGAATACGTCATGGATGGTAAACGGTACTCCAGGTGGCGGCTTTCTGCAGTGCGCGAGGATGACAAGTCCGAACTTATATCGTTCTCTCCAGGCGTCAAGTCTGCGCATAAGATCAACCGACACTCTTTCATCAGTCAGCTCTCCCTTGTGTAGTTTGTACAGCGGGTCAAGCACGACAATATCGTACGCCCCGTTTGCAATAACTTCCTCAACCAAGTTAGCCTCAGCGTTATTATCAAGGTTGATTCCATCGGGCACACGCACGAAATGTGGGTGAACACCGTCGAACCCTGCTTCAAGCACACGCCTTTGGATGGTGCGGAGGCCTTGTTCGGCATCAATAACCAGAACAGAACAGCCTCCCCGTCCTTTCCACTGGAGGAACTTGTTTCCTGAGATGGCTGCATGGACTAGTTGTAGCGCGAATGTTGTTTTGCCTTCTCCTGTATGTCCTGCCACCACAAGTCTGTTCCCACGGACGAGGAGAGGTCCGACGAGTTCATCAAGGTCAGGAAGAACGAGATCCCGTAGCTCCTCCGCTGTGTATACCCTGATGTCAGGAGCGTCACTGATAGCCAGATGGATTGGGTCTTCCGGGTTATACCTACCGATACTACGGGCAATTGTCCGTACTTCGCTTTCAGAAAGATGAGGCGAACATCTGTCCCGATTAACCTGACTGAGTGCGGCATAGATTTCCTCTCCGGTCATCCCTGACCGTCGCATGACACCGGCAAGAGAAGCGAGTACTTGGTTGCGCTGTCCGGACGGGATCATTCCCGTGGGGCGTTCCGTGGGCTCGGCAGGCTGCGCGTGTGACACCAGGAAGTCCGGGGCAGGGATTATCCTTCCCTGTTTTACCCAGGCGTACTGGGTGCCGTTAGCGTGGATCGAGGGCGGTGCTACAACGTACCCACCTTCACCGCGTACGTCCACGTTGTCGTCTAGCTTCTTCGCGCTGTTACTTACATCCCCTGTGGCCTCGTAGTAGATCTGATACCCACGACCAGTCTTGACTGTTGCTGACTCCGGAAACTCTAGGTCTGTGGGACCATCAACATCTACTACTACAATCCCCGACTCCTTGCCTGTAGCAATCCCGATGTTGCTGTCCGGCCAGGACTCCCACCAGTCAGCTACTACAATCGGATTGTTAGAAGCACCCCTACTGCCGTTCCTAGTACGAGGATGCTTACCAGGGCTCTCACAGTCAGGCCGACCACAACTACATACGCCGCCAGCAACACTGTGCAGAGGTAGAACCCTCCAGCCACGAGAAGCGTATTCAAGAGCTGCGCTTCTTACGTCTCCTGTGGCGTCGCTTGCTTGTAGGACCAGTTCTTCCAAACCTCTCCTCTCCTAACACCCTGGTCGCAGGATTCTCCTGCAAATATTCTACCATTTTTTTTAGGAGAAAAAAATCCTGGTCATCTAGAGCGTCCATACCAAGACCATCTCCTGAGTTACACCTGAAACAGAGAATACCCCTGATCTTCCCTGTTTTGTGGTTGTGATCTACATGAAGCCTTCGTGCCCCGTGAGGTCTTCCGCAGATACCGCATCCGCCACCTTGTCCAGTGAGTATTCGCTCGTACTCTTCCAGGGTGATGTTGTAGAGTCTTCTGAGTCGGGCGTCACGATTGATGTCAGACATGATGCTATGGCCCCGAGGTTAGCTGCGATAGCTCGTACTTCAGGATCTTTGTGTTGCTCAAGTTCATGCTTAATGTAGTGAATTTCCAGAAGCTTCTGGGCTACCAGTCCTTCCATTACCCCACCTTTCTATTCCTAGTCTGAGGTAGATGCACTTGTCAAGTGCCTCCTCGTACGCCTCGCGGAGCCATTCCTCTTTGTTCGCATCCTGGTCTAGCGGTACACCGTACTGCACCTGACCGATACGCTCACGTTCCAGCAGATCGTCAATGACCTTCTCTACTATAGTTTTACCGTCCACAGAGATCAGGGCAGTAGTATTTGTTCGTCCAACGGGATTTGAGCATCAGTTTCTTCGGTCCTTTCCGCCCGCAACGGGCGCACGTTTTCTGAGGGACTCTCGAAGAGTCCGAGCTGCTGTGTTCGTCGCTTGATGAGTTCGCAGTACTCGGGGTTGAGTTCGATTCCGACACTATTCCTCCCCAACCTTCTGGCGACGAAGGCCGTTGTCCCTGATCCCATGAATGGATCAAGCACCACTCCGCCAAGAGGTGCGCCTGCTTTGATGCACGTTTCAACCAGCTCTTGCGGATACGTCGCAAAGTGGGCCTCCTCGTACGGCTGTACTGGAATCTCCCAAACGCTACGTTTATTCCGACCTTTCTCATTCCATCCGGCAGGCCCCTTCGTTCCTTTAACCCCATCACCATACACTCCACGTACAGGTTCCCAACTGTCAATGACTTGTGAAGTATGGGGCTCTCTGATTGCATCCACATCGTAAAAGTAACCTTCTCTCATCTTCGTGAAGTGGAAAATGTACTCATGTGCAGTCGTGGTCCGGTCAGTACAGGACTCAGGCATAGGGTTCGGCTTAGACCAGATATTGTCCCTACGCAGTATCCAGCCTGCTGTCTTCATCTCAAGTGCGAACAGCCAAGGAATACCTACTAGATCTTTATTGATGTAAGAGTCTCCTAGATTTACGAAGCAGTTACCAGTATCTTTGAGCACCCGATGGATCTCACTGAATACCATTATCAGGTGATCAACAAACAGATAGGGTGTTACTTCTAGGCCAAGAGGAACTCTCCACCTACCGCACTTCCTGCAGAGGTGAAACTCTCTGTCCTTGAACATCACAGTCTTGCGTGCGTCCACCTTCTGTAGCGGGCTCTTCTCGCCTGTTCCACCCGTCATCCCCTTGCGTCGGTGACCAACCCAGGTGTGTTCGCAGTCGTCTCTTCCACCCCACGACTGAGGTTCCACTCCGTAATCACGTAGCCCGTAGTAGGGTGGGCTGGTCACCACGCAGTCCACGCTTGCGCTAGGGATCTCTCGCAGGCAGTCGAGAACGTGTCCCTGGTACAGCGTGAAGTCGGGATCTTCTAGGAAGATCACGTACGACAACTTTCGTTGTCTTCGGGGTCCTGCAGGTAGATCACGCGATGGAGAACTTTCTCCCGTACGAGTACTTCTTGCCGTTACCACTAGTAGTTCCACGACGGATCAGGTGAGACACGCTGGAGTTGTGTAGCCCCATGTAGTCACCGATCTCGTAGTTGTTCATTCCCAACTCGTTGCGCAGAGCGCGGGCGATCTGTGCCCGCTTGAAGTTCCTGCTGTAGTTCGGGTAACGCATTACGCCCTCCATGCTGGACAGGTTGATTTGTACGCACACCAGCCACACCGCCAGTCGTGTACTTTCCCTAGCTGTGGCCAGTCTTTCTCAACACCGTACTCTTTGTAGTAGTAGTTGGCTGACCACGCAAGATCGTGAACCCAACTCAGTGTAGATGCCCACTGTTTCATGCTGTAGGGCAGGTGGATTTTGGGCATCACTTCACCTCGCGTAGTGATGATGTGGAACTGTGTTGGTAGAGGGCGTGCCACCTGGTAGATCTCAGCTTGTACCCTCCAGGCAGGCTTCATAGTCTTGATCTTCCGTTTACTAGTCTTCAGGTCGATCACGTTCATTTCCTCTACCACATCAATCATGCCCACCAGGGGCGCCGGGACTCCCGGCACTTCTGCTTCAAACCTAATCTCTACCTCCTTTGGAACAACAGACGGAGCTGTATCTTCTCTGTACCCAACGACCATATTCTGCAGACTCAGTAGTGCGTCATCATGATCTTCCCACACAATCTCGAACCCTGTGTTCTCCTGCTCTTCCTGAACAACCCTAGGAAATATCTCCTCCACTGACATGTCCTTCAGGTCAACCGTGGGGAGGTCCTGGAATGTCTCTATCTTCTGTCGGAAGTTAGTTTCCATGGTTTCATGGAACGCGCTCCCGACAATCTGTGGCTGGCGCGGCGGGTCCTTGATGCCCAGGATATACCGCTGCTGGAACTGCCGTGGGCAGATCGCCAGCATGTTCAAGCTGGAACTACTCAAGTGCTCTACAGGGAGTACCCAGTCAGACTCTGGGGTGGGGGACAGCCCCTGATCCCCCACCCCTCCCTCCGGACGGCTGACCAGACCGTCCTCTTCCTGGCGCTCAGCAAGGACCGCAGGCCCCGCGGCGCTCAGGAAGTCCTCAATGCTAGGCATTGTCCAGGGCCTCTGTAATGACGGTAACCTGGACTAAGACGACAAGATGCCTAGGAAGTGATCATACAGAGCCCTGATGTTACCAGGGGTACGATCCTTCTCTGGCATATTGTTGGTAAGGAAGTTTATGGCCTCCTTCAGTGCAACGCTCTTCTGAATGTCCTCTCGCCTTAGGAGATCGCTTGCTGCTCTCCACTCTCCTGACTGGGCTGCACGGATGACACTCTCTTGCTTCCAGCCATCACCAGATGGTGGTGTGCTTGCCTGATGTGATCCTGCTCCATGCTGCTGAACTCCGGGTCCAGAATCAAGGTTGATAGGCTCAGCGCCATCCGCAGCACTAAGCTCCTTGATGTTGAAGTTTGTGTACTGGCCATTTCTTTTCTCCTCATACCCGATAAGGACAGGCTGTCCGTCAAGCTCCTGCGCTTTCCTGATAAACTTGTCCTCGAACGTAGTGAATGTCTTGTCCGAGGTCTTGATGAGACCCATTGTTCCACCCGTGCGGGTGGGGCGTGTCTCAATCTCGTTGATGGTGGCGACAGTCTTGATCACGGGACCTCCTGGAAGGTAGTAGAAGCTACCTCGGAAATCTACGTGACTCTGTTACCCACCGCAATCCCCCAAAAGGGGGATCTTTGTTGTGGATTTCCATGTGGAAAGCTCCTACAGTTTCCTGAAGGCCCAGCGTCTAATCGCTAGCCTCCAACTGTAGGGCAATCTTCTAACCAGGAAACCGGGGGGGATCATGGCTAGATGATATCTCCATCTTGCAATCATCAGTACCAGCCGTAGCTTAGACTGTGTTGCAGAGCAGCGCACTCACTCCCGTAGCGTCCTCGTGCGTACCTTCTCATCCACTTGATCTGTGTGAACGGGTTAGTTCTCCAATCCCGTCCAGCTGTGGCCATCTTGTACCCAGGGAGAGCTTGTGGTAGTCCGTAAGCTCCTGACCCTGATGTGTTCCACTGGCGTGGGTTCCAAGACGGGTCCTCTCTGTCAATGATTCTTGCTAGACAGCGACCTGCATATTGTCTTGGTGTCAAGCGATGGTGATGGTGGTGGTGATGGTGATGTACTGCTACCACAACTACACTTACGGCTAGTAGATACCTCACACTTTACTCCTTGTTAGCTTACGGGATATCTTGCCGCAAACGTTCACGGAAGATTCGCGCAGCCTGTTGAAAGCCTGCACGCAGATCTTGAAGCTCTTGACCGAGGACGCCACAGTGAACGTCTTCGACGGGTGTTTTCTTGCCTTATCCACCACCTTTCCGTTTCTAGTAACCTGGTAAGTGATTGGACCACGAGTATCTTTAGAAGCACCCCAACCCACCGTCACAGTAGTAGGAGTGTTTGCTATTACCTTGAAGGGACCGGGCTGTGTGGGTCCCCACAGAAGCTTGATAGAGTTAGTAGTCACATCAGTTACAGCCAGGTTCCGGGGCTTAGCAGGACCTGTGCTTGTCTGAGTAGCGGCCTCTACTCCTAGCACTATAAGGATGGCTGCCACAGCGCCTGCTACGGTTGCTGCTACTTTCATGTGTCCTCCTCACGGGCCATCGGTGTTCCCTCATATGGCTTGCCGTCGATGAACACATCGGGGCCGATGACGTTGCCTTCGGCGTCCCGGTAGTAGTTCAGCGCAGGCGCGTCGCCCAATGTTTCCTCCTCGCGGGCCAGGGCGGCCATAGCCTCGTACAACTTCTCGCGCTGCTTGACCCATCCCTCGCTCGCTTCGCCCTCTGGCGAGAATGCCTCTGCGCCGCTCATCCAGATCGCAACTCCACACGCTGCTTCCAGTGCGTCTCGTAGACGCTGGACCTCGGCCAGAAGATGCTCGTTGTCCTTGCGATGCGCGTGCTTCTCGGCCGCCAACTCGATCCCCTGCGAATCAACGATGCGCTGCAATACGTCTCTCTCGGCCACGACCTCGTGCGCTACTAGAGCCTTGCGACGTAGTTCGTCTCTCTCGGCCACAAGCGCGTCCAGGGCGGCGATCGTCGCACCTTTTGATGGCCCGGTGCTGCTCGCGTACATGATGCGGTCATCGAGGTAGCGGCGGATCGTGTCGGCGTGGTCGGTCATGTGTCCTCCTCGCGGGCCGCAGCCCATCGGCGACGAAGCGCCCGCCTGCCGATCAGCACGTGGCCGAGCACGACCAGGACGAATGGGTCGCGCCAGTAGCCGCAGGCATAGACGTGGAACGTCCCGGTGGGCTCCTCTCGGGCTATCCGCCAGTCGTGCGGTCTACACGCCTGTTCGCTCATGTGTCCTCCTCGCGCGCCGCATTCTTGACGCCGCGCCAGCGCAACCACGTCTCGCTGACTGCAAGCTTCAACCTTTCCCATCGAAGAAGCCAGGCGTAGGTCATGTGTCCTCCTTTTCATGGTCAATGTTCACTTCGTAGAACCTCCTAGCACAAGCTGCAGAACAGAAAGGATCTTTGTACTCTACTGCACGGCTAGGAAGTTCCTGTCTACAGTCTGGCCAGTAGCAGGTCTTGTCCCTCCTCATTCTTGGCTCTTTCTTGACCACGTACATCACTTGATCCATCCTTGTCTGAGGGCTATGCAGCAGGCATGTGTTGTGTTCTTGGCCGCTAGTTTGCGGTTAATCAGCCTGACATGCGTTTTCACTGTCTCTAACCCACACCCCAGAACTTCAGCGGCCTCGCTGTACCTAAGTCCGTAAGAGAAGCAAGTCAGCACTTTCTTCTCCATCTGTGTCAAGTCTTGCGGTGCCTGGTAAGAGTAGATCACTGCCTCTATCCTGGCCAGGGCAGCCGCTGTTTTATCTTTGTCCCCCCACTCTTTCTCCAGATCGTCCAGATCTGTCACTGCTTGACGCCCTCCTCAGCCCGTGCTAGCAGCGACCACCGCTGCACCATCTCTTCGTGTCCCTTGATTGCCTCTTCTTCGGTGTCGTACCGCTGCATATCAATGTCCATCATGTCACTCACTCCACCATCTGGGTCACACCTGAACACCATAGTTTCGTAGTCTCCTTGAATGAGCAGATCGGCGTGTCTATCACCAATCAGCTTCGAGGCTGTTCCGATCATCTGGTCTATTCCCTTCACCATCTCGCTCAGCCTCACGGTGCTGACCACGAACCGCTTGTTGATTCGGGTACTTCTGACACTCCTGTTATGCTGGAACACACCTTCTTCTAACACAACCTCTTCTGACAACATATCCCCCTTTCTAGGGATAGACAGACTTGTATTTCTCGTGTATAACTGCTTGTCTAGGTGAACTGTGCTCTCAGAACCTTTTACTCAAGATCCCCCTCCTGGGGGATTGATAATCAGCGTGGTGTGTGATACAATCTCGTATCTTAGATACTCTACTTAGAAGATACTTCTAGTATCTAGTAGTAGTAATAAGTAACTAAGTGTGATGGCAGACAGGGGGGGTGTCTTGAGGGGGGTACTTGAAAGAGCAGACATCATCAGATGGCTGCTCGACTCGTTTACAGACGCTAGAGATACTATCTCTCGTCCTAGGATGGGTGAAGGTAGACCCGGGAAAGCAGGTTCCCGTCCTCCAGGACATATGCCTGAACTGTGGGGCCAAGGCTCTTACCAAGCCCTGGAGGACGGTCTCAGGCTACTTAGGGCACAGCACCCTGAAGAGTACTGGCATGTAAGCCAAAGATACCTGCTCAGACGCAGGGGCAGGATTACTGTGATCCATGAGAGGCCAGGACCTAAGGGTGTACTGCGAGAACCCCGAGTGGTAACTATAGATGTGTACCACCCGAAGGTCAGCCCGGCACTGGTCAATCAAGGTGTCACTCTCCTCAGCAGTCTGATCACCGGTGGTGTGTGGCTCCCGAAAGAGCTACACGAAGTGGCTACAGGCTAGTCACCTGGCTTTCCGCCCATGAACACAACATGAGCTGTGTTCTCCAAGGGCTGTAGCTGGATGATTCCGTCAGGCATGAGCCTGATCCTGTAGAACTTCCCGGTCATGAGGTCTGCAACCTCTGTCGGGAGCTGCAGCACTCCGTTGTCCCTGGTCATCAGGGCTCTCTCGTTCCAGGAGGGCATGTGCTTGGGGTTGCCTCTCCTGACGTAAGTGTACGTTCCGTTCTGGTTGCTCATTGATCGCTCCTCAGTTGTTGTCTTCAGGTCGAAAGGGCTCGACGGTCACCTTGATGGCCTGAGGATTTCCAAGCATCATGACGACCGCGTTGTTGAGGTAGATGTTGTTGATGAGGGCCATATCTCCCTCAATGGCATCGAACCTGACAGAGTGCTTCTTGTCGACTCTACCGCTCAGAACAGCGGAGACCTTGCTAGTAGTGGCCTCCCCGGTGGCTTGAGTGTTGATCTTGTGCTCCATGTGATCTCCTTATCTCCTCAGTCGAGTGTTCTGCGAAGGGCCTCAGCAAACCGACCCTCCATGGTATCGAAGCTGTTCTCTTCCCACTCCAGTTCCGGGTGATGTCCCTCCTCTCTGATGATGCGCCCCACAGCAACCTTCATGTCATCAGGGGCTACAGAAATGATCTGCAGAGCCTCGATCCTGTCGGGGTGCTCTGAAGGAGGACAAGAAAGATCAGCAGGCTGCTCTCCCTCCTCCATAATCACCATCCAGCTACTGATGACTAGAGTGATCAACGTGACTTGTGACTTGACCTGGCTGTGGACCAGGTTAGGGAGTAGCCGACAGAACCTCTCTTTGTCGTCTAGCAGCCTGCCTGACAACCCGAAAGCTACAGGGTCACCATTCTCCTGACACACGAACAGAATAGGTGCCCAGTCTTGGTCAGGGTCCATCTGCGGTAGGAAGCTGTCAGTTATTCCCTTGATGAACTCAACTGACTCTTCCGGTGTTACTGGTGCTTTCACGATACCTCCTGTCGTACACTTCTTTCCTGTTCTCGTACTGCAGTGCCAGTCCATGCCGCTCTTTGTGTGACCTCTTCTCAGTCACAAACGGCCTGTCACACTCCTGACCCACAGGAGCATGACACACAGGGCATACCACTGTAAGTGCTAGTTTCATTCTCACCTCCTTCATGGAAATATCCCCCGAAAGGGGGATTGCTCTTCAAGAGTGTTTGTGCTACCCTTGACTACTGTGCGGCGGAGCTATGGTCACTCGTCGCCATCAAGCAGTGTGACCTTGAAGAACGGGTACACAGGCTTG
>Ga0335069_10000889_pt1 | contig 47934 bp, 91 predicted proteins | sample Lox_Sample_11_FD_206714 | JGI IMG/M metagenome (GOLD analysis project Ga0335069, IMG submission 206714) | Soil microbial communities from Loxahatchee National Wildlife Refuge, Florida, United States - Lox_Sample_1.1 | ecosystem: Environmental > Terrestrial > Soil > Wetlands | place: USA... | reverse complement strand
GACGGCTGCATGCTCGATCTGCAAGGCTGTACCTGGTCGTTCACCAAGACGGGGGTGACCGGCGACAGTGGCGCGGGATTCCTCACCGCCATCCGCAATGTCACGATCCAGAACGGCACGATCAACACCGCCTATACGTTTGCGCCGGGTTCCACGAACGCGGGCAATTGCATCATGTGGGGCGGCCGGGGAACGGATAATCCCTTGTTCCCGCCGATCTATGACTCCCTGCTGCCCTCTCCGATGGGCGGTCTTATCTTGCGTAATCTCTACCTCTCCGGCACCGACACCGGCAATCAGGCACGCGGACTCTTTGCCTTGGGCGGCTTGCGCGATGTGGTGATCGAGAACGTCGTCATCAACTGCAACAACTCGTTATCCGATGGCATCTATTACGAGTTCGGCTGGGCGACGAACGAGACCAACGAGTGGCAACGCCAGACCTCTCACGGTCATGGATGGGAGGTCACAGATCTCGAAGTGACCAATGCCATCAATACCGGCATGACCGGCAACGGGATGTACCAGGCCAAGATCACCAACATCAAGGTCTACACATCCGGCTCGGTCTGTTTCTTCGGACCCGGGGAATCGCTGTTCTACCGCCCCTGGTCGGGAGTGGATGCCACGGGTGCCAAACACAACATCCATCTGGATGGGGTGGTGGGAGCCGGCATCACGGGACTGGGTATCGGCATCACGGGGGCGAGTTCCATCACGACCTCCTACCTGAACGACCCTCCTGCGAACGACAACCCCAATGGACTCACGGCGGCGAATCAGGTCGATCTGATCGATGCCATCATCGAGAACGTGGCGATGCTGGGGTCATCGGCCAACTACGGGATTTCTTCCTCCGCGCGCAATACCCTGATCCGCAGCGTGTTCATTCAAGGGTTCCAGCACAACCTCAATTTCACCCAGGAAGCGACCCACTTCACGGTGGAGGACTTCTGGCTGCTGGACAGCACCAATATCGGCTTCGTGGTGGGGCAGGGGATCTCCATCTACAGCCCCCCCAGAACCTCGATGGGGATTATCAAAAACGGCTTCATCGCAGGATCTGTGGGCAACGCGATCAATGTCGCGACCACGCAATCCCTGCTGATCGAAGGCGTCCGTTTCGGCTACTCCACGGCTCATGACGGGAAGTCCGAGACCACCCAGACGGTCGCCGTCCAGTTGAATGCCGATGCCTATGGAGTGCGGGTCGTCAATCCCTTCGTCGCCGGGATTGCAAGTGGTAATGCGTTCGTCCAGACCGGAGGGTCGGGAAGTCAGGGCAATACGATCTCTGGCGCCCAAGGTATCTTCACGTTGAGTGGCAACTGGGAGCTGGATGGGATGGCGTTCGATAACGCGTCAGACATCGCTTCTGCCGCCGCCATCATCAATACCGCCTTCAAGTATCTGGGCCGCAGAGTCTACGACACATCCAACAAACGCATCATGGTGGCACAGGGTTCATCTCCGACTTCGACGTGGGTCGTCTGCGATGGGTCAGCCACCGTTACGCCATCGTGAGTGAAGGCGTCTCCGTCACCCAAACCTTGAAAGCCGCCGAGGAACAGCACGGCGCACTCATGCTGGTACTCGCCTTCCTGCGGCAGTACTGGGGACGGGTGGTGGGAGTTCTCTGTGCGGCCTTTGTCTGCGGTCAGTTCTACAGCCAGTTCCGCATCCTGCAGCAGGCAATGACGGAACTCACTCAGAGCGTCAAAGCACAGGACGAGCATATCCAGCGGCAGGAAGGGCACCTTGAGGCGATTGACAACACCCTTATCACCATCCGGGAGAAGCAGACCGAGGAACAGAGTCGGTGGAACACGGTGACGACGGAAGCCTCCATCGTCATCGCCAAGGGGAGACACAAGTGAATAGGGACGTGGGATGTGGATCTGGATTCGGGTGAGGCTGCCTTGGATCGCCCGCGCGGTGGAAGCGCTCAAGGTGAAATCGATGCTGCGACACGAACAGGCGAGACGCGAACATCGTCCCGAGCTTCGGGCCGAAGCCGATACGGACGATGCTGTGGCGGAAGCCCTGAAGGAAGCCGAACGCAAGGGAGTGCGTCGTGAGTGATCCAGATCGCTTGGCCCAAGCCATCGATGCGCAGGAGGGGTTCGAGCCCAATCCGTATCAGGACACGCAGAACCTGTGGACCATCGGTACCGGGAGATGTCTTGAGACCCATCCCTTCACGGGACCTGAGTGGAAGAAGCTGCTGGACAACCACTGGCTCAACGTCGCGCTCACGACCGCAGGGGCGAGCTGGCTGCGGGATATGGAACTCGCGGATGTGGAGGCACACCTGTCAGCAGCCTTTTCCTGGTGGGGGACCTTGAACGATGCCCGGCAGAACGCACTGATCGAGATGGCCTACCAGATGGGCTTCCAGAAGCTCTTGGGCTTCCACCTCATGCTCGCCGCCATCGCCCGGGGAGATTGGACGGAAGTGGCCAACCAAGCCCTGAACTCCGACTGGGCACGGGAGACTCCGGCTCGAGCCCGCGCCGTCGCCCAGCAACTGGCCTCAGGAGCGTTCGCATGAACAAACTCTATCTGTTGTGGAAAAACCACGGGACCAAGGGCATCGGGCTTGTGCAGGGCACGATCGCCGCGGTTGCCGGGGTATCCGATCTCATCCCTCCCCACCACCTGAAGTACTGGCTGGGGGCCTCTGCCGTGCTCACCTTCTGGCGCGGCTTCTTCAACAGTAACCAGATCTAGGAGACTGACATGGGACTTCAACTGTTCTCCGTCGTCGTCGGAGTCGTCATCGGAATCGTAGGCTGCGCGGTCTACAGCATGGCGCACTCCGCGAAACTCGCCGCTTTGGGCGCTGACATCAAGGCCGAGTTCGCGAAAGCGGTCGCCGAGATCAAGGCGAAAGTGTGAGCGTCCTGCTGGCCTTACTCGGACGACTCTGGCCCTACCTGCTCCCGGCTCTCCTGGCCGGGGCAGGGACAGGGTGGGTCGTCCACAAGGCCGACAGCATCGCCTACGCGCACTTACAGACGACGTTTGCGAGCTATCAGGTTCAGGTGGCGGATGCCGCCGCGGCCGCCCAGAAGGCCGCTAGGGACGCCCTGCAAGCCCAGATCGACCAAGATCATGCCCTGGCGGCGAACAACGAACAGGTGATGAATGAGCTCAAAACCCGCGCTGCTGAAGCGCAGTCTCACTACGATGCTGATCGGGCTTTCATTCGCAGCCTGCTCAACAGCGCCTCCCAAAGTTCCATCGCTGCCCCAGGTCATCCCCTGTCCCAAGCCCCAGTTGACTCCGGATCTCCTTCAGCCAGCGGAACGAGCGGCGCTCAAGAGATGGCCGTCAGCCTCTGTGCCGATACCAAAGCCGAAGATGAGCGCAACGCTGACCGACTCGACGCGCTCATCGCAGAACTGAAGCCCCAGCTATAGCTACGTAGTCGAGGTCGCCCACATCACTGGGCCCTTGCACCAATCCGCCAGCGATCCGCGCTGATACTCGAATATCGCCCTGCACTTTTCGCAGCTTTCGAAGTAGGCATATTCGCTGTCCGTAAAGCTGTGATCGTAGTGTCGGACCCGATGCTCACACGGCACCGTTGCCGGTGGGATACCAGCCCAGCCGTAGGGCTCGCGCATGCCGTGCAGGAATGGCCAGAGCGGCGGTAGGTTTACTTCACTCATCGCTGCCTCACTCCTTATCCCAGGCGTCCAACAATTGCCGCCACATTTCCGTCAGCGGGTCGGGCGGCGGCACACCCGCGAATCCGTTGGGGATCGTGGCCGCCGCAATCCGGGCGCTGTCGTGGCGCATGAAGGTGCCGTCCTCGCGCATCCGTATATTGTGGAGCGGGATGACACACCCTGGCACTCCGTTTTGCCCCGTTGGGTCCAACCCCTCATAGGGATTCTCTGTAGCGGCCCGAATAGGGATTCCAAAGAAGTCGGCGGGATTGGACTTGTTCATCGCGACCATCGTGCCCTCGCGTATTCGATGTGATAAACGCCAGGCTGCGTGGGGACACCTCGGACGGTCTGCGTCGATTCGCAATAGGTCACCACGGGCGGCAACCCGGCGAGGATTATCCCGAAGGCCGACCTCGGCACTCCGGCCCAGCAGTTCGGTAGCTCGGGCTCGGGGAACATCCGCTTAAAGTCCAGCCATCGAGCGCGGCCCGGATTGAACTTCGGTAGTTTGCGTTTGGTCATCGGCGTGGGAGCCACTTCTCAACACCAACCGGGATCAGTAGCGTGATCTGCACGCGCCAGACGCGCAAAATCAATCGTCTGACCGTCAGACGCACGAGCGGGTAATTCCACCAATAGGCAAGCGACTTGTTCATCGACGCACTCCGACTTTATCCTCCCAAGTCTTCCCGCAGTTTGCGCAGGGATCTTGGGAGGAGCTGAAATGCTGGCGGTGCCCGCAGCCGTTGTAACACTCCACTGTCGGGGGGTCGGTGCACTGCCACAGTTCTCCGCCCACCCAGTGCTTGTCGTTTATGCCGTCATAGCCTTGATCGCACAGCAGGCATTTGCCTTTCGGGAGCGCCTTTGGTTTGGGCAGAGAACTCGGAGCAACTGGGAGTTCCTCAACCTGCTCAATCTCCTGGTGCCCGCAACGGATGCACCGTTTCAGCTGCAAATAAGGCGCAGGCTCTGTACTCTGATATCTGAACTGCGCGATGCGTGCTTGGAACCAGACGTGGCCACCGGCCCGGAGACATTCGAGTTCGCTGGTTACACGGTGCGTACTGCTCATGTTCATAACGACTCGCTCAGGTTCTCTGGGTGTTGCGATATTTCAGGATGAGCAGTACCCAGAGCGTATTGCCCGTCACGATCAAGAGTCCGCCCGTAAACGAGAGCCACTGATCCAGGTGCGGGTAGTAGTAGAGATTCCAGTACCCCCACGATGTGAAGAAGGCGCAGGCCCACGGGCTGAAGCCTTTCACAGCCTTGTCGCGCAAGATGGCGCGCACGTGGCCGAAAATCGCCGCCCCGCCGAGTGCCTCGAAACAGCCATTGATGGCATCAGGGATAAGCATGTGCGTCGCTCACGATTTCACTGCGGCTGAATCAGTTTGGCAATCGCACGTGGGGCAGTGCGGCGGCTCCCGTGTCTTGCCAGTGGGGTCAGGATGAACCGGAGTCGGTTCGTCGGCGGTCGGGCTCTCCGGAGCCCAGCCGCCCCAGGGTTGCCGCCACAGACCCTCCATAGCGAGTCTGGCCGCGCTCGCAAGGTCAATCGCGAAGGTTGTGTTGTGGTGGCCCGCATCGACTGCCCGGCGCGCTTCAGGCTCCCGAGAGGCTATCCACGCTAATGCGTCCTTGAGCCGCTCGATCTCGTCCAGCAGCCGCTCGTTGACCGTGACGCTGCCGAGCTTCCACTGGTCCCGCTCGGCGGTCAGGCGAGCGATCTGGCAGCGCGGACACTCATCGAACTCCCAAGTAGACCAAGAGCCGTCGGGATCACGGTGGCTGCAACGCAAATTTGTCATGGGCAGTTCACTCTCATGATGGCTCTCCCGATGATTTCCGGGATTTGCGGGACGACGGCATTGCCGAGGGCTCTAAGGCGGTCCACCCTAGCGGGAACCCCATGAGCCACTCGACCCACGTCGGGTTCAGTGCTCCACCAACCTGCCGCGGTAGGTTCTCGCCCTGCTTGCCCCCAGCCCTTTCCAGACGACTGCGCCCAGGATGTCTGAAGTCCCTGGCGGTCGAAGTCGCGCATCTCGCCGCACGAGTCAATGCAGGGCGCTTCGCGCTGCCCGCTTGGTCCGCATCCTGAGCTGTTGGCGTCGGCCACATCGCCTGATTCACCGCCGTCGCTAGGCCGTCCCCGCTCTTGGAGGACAGTCCCTTGCGGTTGTGATTCCCTTTGATCGTTGGCGTCGGCCACTGTCGAACCTGCGTGTGTAGACTTCGATTTGGGTCCTGACCGCCCGCATCCTGCCCCTCGCTCGTTGATGTACGCCACGATCCAGACTCGGTCTCGACGGTGAGGGGCACCAACGTAGGAAGCTGGTATGCAATGCCATTCCGCGTCATACCCGAGCGTGGCCAGGTCTCCGAGTACGGCTCCAAGCCCCCGAGCACAGAGAGCTGAGACGTTCTCCACGACTGCGTAGCGGGGTCGAAGCTCGCCAATGAGTCGAGCGAACTCGACCCATAAGCCGCTTCTCTCGCCTGCAAGACCAGCACCCTTTCCGGCGACGCTGATGTCCTGACAGGGAAATCCGCCGCAGATGAGGTCAACGTCTTGAGACTCGGTCTCACTGGCCCCGTCCGACCCATCCCGCCGCCTCGATTGTTTCCGTAGCGCGTGGCGGATGGCGTCGGCAGTAAGGGTGCGGATGTCTCCGAAAATGGGGACTCCTGGCCAATGCCTAGCGAGAACTGCTCGGCAGTATGGCTCGATCTCACAGAAGGCGACGGTTCGCATTCCGGCTCGCTCAAGTCCGAGGGAGAAGCCGCCGATGCCGCTGAAGAGATCAAGCACCCTCACTTGTCGCGCTCATGGGTTGTGTCCGTGACGGTTATTCGATACCGACAAACGATCCCGTTTGGCTCGCGGGCTTCGCTGGTTCGGCATTACTGCTTTCGGTCCAGCAACCGCACCGGTATTGCTGCTCGCTGCGTACCGGGACGCCCTCCGCATGCCAGCCGTGGCGCGGTTGTCCCGGAATGCCCGGAACTCCGCGCGGCCATCGAGCACGCGGAAATCCAGCGTATGCACCAACCCACAATCGCAGCAGGCCATCTTGTAGCCCCGGCGTCGAGGCCGTAGCCACTCTCCTGCCTTGATTCGCTCGTAAGGCACCTAGGGTTCCTGATGTTGCGAAGCGGGTTCAGTATCCGCCGCCTTCCCCTTGAGGGGATTGCACGGGCCATCCAGCATGTCGTCGAGTTGCCCTCGATAACGCGCCTTCTCCTCATCAGTCAGCGTGTCCCAATCCGGAACGATTGCTCTGAGAAAATCGTCAGTCATTACGGCTTCTCCTGATGTTGCGGACACACGGTTAGAGCGGCTCAATCGGCGCTGGCATTGCCGGAATTGGCTTGCCGCGAAAACCGTTCATACGGGTACCTTCGGACCAGCACCACTGGCCGCGAGCCTCAAGCGCAAGCTCTTTCAAGTCTGTGCGGTTGTACTCCTGCGCGTGTTCCTCGATATCTTCGATCAGCTCGCCGCAGACTGTGCCGCCGCACTGGACGCCGATCCAAGCCGACAGCACGGCGCAGTGCGAGCAAATGATATGGTCAGAGGCCGTGCCTTCGTAAACCATGCTATGGCGCTCATAGGGCTCGCCAACCAGAATGGTGCGCCGACATTCCCCGCATCGATGCTCTTTGCGCGCGATTCGGTTGGCGATTGAATACAGATCGGCTCGATCGCCATCATCAACGCGGCACATGACTTTCTCCTGCGCTGTGTGCGTTCATAGGTTATGCCTTCGTCCGATATCGACCGTGACCGTGGACTTCTCATCGTGATGCCACCGGAAGAAGATCGATACGCCCCAGCCGCGCTGCGTTAACTGATCCTTCAGCTCGCAGGCACGCTCCACGGTCTCGCGTAACTCTTTCGCAAGTTCCTCGTCGCTGCGCTCGGGCGCAGGCGTCAGCGTGTTCTTCACTCTGAAGGGGCTTTTCATGGCGTGTCTCCAGGCTCCGCACAGGATGTATGGGCTGTCGATTCGTTCCAGAGTGCCCGCAGGAATTCCTGGCTTTCTCTGTCGTCGGGCCAGAACCCGCAGTTCTCGCGCTCGGGGCAGTACACAGCCATGAAGGCCGTCGAGATCCCAGCCCCGCACTTGTCGCACGTCGGGCAGTGGGGCTCGTGGTCGTCGCCGCACCAGCACGTGCTCATTTCTGCCCCACAGTCTTGCCCTGAGCGTGTCGCTTCCCTTGCCTCTGGCGGCCGCATGCCTGCCACTCTCGATGCAACGCTTCCGCCTCGTCCAGCGCTTTACGCGCCGCGGCTACCGCAGTTGCAAACTCCTTGAAGGCATCTTTGCCCGCTCCCTCAACGGCCGTCTTTGCGTTCCACAGGCGCCCAGTACATGCATCGAATAGGGCGCGCTCAACGCCGCTGGCCTTGATGCTGGTTATGAGATTGGCGTTTGGGACGTTGTTAGCCATGTTGCGAATCCTCGCTCACTCTGTACTCAAGGCCCAGTCTTTCGGCAGGCAGGGCGGAATCCCACACCAGCCGTTCGGCGGTCTCGGGATGATGTCGTACACCTCCGGCTCATTCACCCAAGCGCCCCCGAAAAGACCGTCAGTGGGGATAGGGAGCGGAGATTCCGGCTCGACCGCCTCCAGCATCTTGATGGGCGGGGAGCCTTCGACGGGGCGCGACCAGGTCCAGCGATAGAGCGTCATACGGATTGTCCCGGAGTCCCGTTCTCTGCGGTCGCTAGCCGTATACGCTCCTGAACATACGCCTCCAGATCCTCTGGAGTCTTCAGGTAGTCCAATGAGCGGTAGGGTGTGAAAGGCTGCGCAGTCGTCTCGTCCGGTGCTCCATCCATGGCCGTGGCGGTGATTCGGCCGATGCTCAACATCAAATCGAATAGCAACTCATGTGTCGGATGTGGTGGCAGTCCGGTGTGGATATGGACCTTGCGAACTGTGTCGCGCAGCCGGTCTACCTCGCCGAGCAACCATTTGATGTCCGCCTCCGTACCCCAATCGCATTTGTGCCCAGTGCGCTCCAGATCCATGACGGTGCGGCGAATGAGCTGCAGGCGTTCGTAGTTCGGATTTGAGGTGGGCGAGTCACTCATTGACGAGTCTCCCATTCAGGATGGGCTGCTCTGCCTCGCAGGTCGGGCACATCAAGGCGATGATCAACGGCCCTGTAGCGTCATGGAGCACAATAGGGATCATCGGTTCGGGCTCGCTCTCGTTACATGGGCAAAGCACAAACGTTACTTCGCCTTCCCCCTGCCGTGCCTTCTGAAGCCGGTCAACCAGGCTGGTGACTTTCCCATCCGATGACTGCGTGTCTGGTTTGCTCATCGAGGCAGTTCCCGTTCGCGAGCTTTGTCCTTCGCAGTGCTGAGCGACCAGGGCAGCAGGACGTAGCCTATGCCGTCAGGATCGACATATATCCGTTTCTCCACGCGGGCCTCAGCAATCTGCAGCTCCGTCAGATCCCCCGTGCAGACAATGCGCCCATGCCCCAATGCGACCATAGCCGCCAGCTCGTTGAGCGCGACGTAGTGGTCAAAAGCGCGCTTGGCAATAGTCGTCGTTTCCATCCATCATCTCCGAATAGGTATCCCAGATCAGCCGCTTCGAGTAGCCGTAAATGCGTCGCTGATCGACGAATTCGCGGAAGTGGTCGCTGCTTTGGTAGAGCAAGTCATATGTCAGCTTCTCGACCCGCGTCAGCTCATCTGCAGTGGGCGTGTCAGTCATAGACTCCGCCCTCCGCCTGGTAAGCTGAATGGGCTTTCGCCAGCCGCCTCGTAGGGATCAAAATCGGCCGCTTCATGCGAGGCGATGTAGTCGTCGATGTCGTCCTCGTCTTCCGGCTCCTTGTAGCTGAAGCTCCGGAGCTGCTTGCCGCAGTAGCAGCAGAATTTCATGCCGTGAGCTTCCGGCGGCTCAGCAGGGCCGAGAATGAAGACGTTCGCGCAGGCTGTTGCCCAGTTGCCGTCACTGTCCTCGACCCAGTTGCAGCGCTCATCAGTGGTGGGAGAGTCACTCATGACTCAGCTGCCGGCCGATAGTCTTTGTAGTCGGCAAAGGTCATCTGGAGCGCCCCGGCATCATCCCGATAGCGCCACCGGGAGGCCATCGCCGCGTGGCAGAGGCGGCTGGCCGCGCCGCCATAGGCTTTGGGATCAATCCGCTCCAAGTAGTGTTTAAAGCTCCCATCCGGCTCCGGCGAGCTGTTCACCATATCCAAATAGATCAGCGGTTCAGGCTCATCCGGCAGATCCTTTCTCAGCAGCTTAGCTCCCCTCAGCCCCATCATGGGGTGCTGGTCATCGAGTTCATCGATCACCCGGGCGCCGGAGTCCCGCATGTACTTCGCCCAGCCATAGCGATCCAGCATGATTCGCCTGACTTCGGCGTTCGCTTCCCCCTCGATATCCTTGACTGTGATCCGCTCAGGGTGATTGATAATCCAGGCCGGAATTCGGGCGCCATGGACCGCATAGACACCCCACCCATCCGGCCATACCACGGCGGGGCCAGTCGGGTTATGCAGGCGGTGTGAGCCCCAGCCTCTCGGGCGATCTTGCGATACCAGCTCCCGATGGATCGCGAGCGGCCTCTCAACCACCATGATGAAGTCCCGATGCGGGTACCACCAGCAGGCGGACTGCATCGTGGCCTCATAGGCTTTCCCCCGATCCCACAGATCGCCCTTTAATTCCAGATCGCACACTTCGCGGAAAAAGGACGTGAAGGCCCCACCCCAATACCAGCCGCTCACCCAGAACTGACCGCCGAAATAGTGGCTCCAGCCCTTTCTGATGGCTTCCAGAACCGCGCCGTCAACCGCGTCGCGAACCGCGCCGTCAACCGCGCCGTCAACCGCGCCGTCAACCGCGTCGCGAACCGCGCCGCGAACCGCGTCGCGAACCGCGTCGCCAACCGCGCCGTCAACCGCGTCGCGAACCGCGTCGCCAACCGCGTCGCCAACCGCGCCGTCAACCGCGCCGTCAACCGCGTCGCGAACCGCGTCGCCAACCGCGTCGCCAACCGCGCCGTCAACCGCGCCGTCAACCGCGTCGCGAACCGCGCCGCGAACCGCGTCGCCAACCGCGTCGCCAACCGCGCCGCGAACCGCGTCGCCAACCGCCTTTTTGCCCAACTTCTTCTTTCGATGAAGTTGAATCAGGAGCGCTGCCGTGGGCGCAGCCAAGGCCATGACGAGGGGGGAAGTAACCCACACGACATTGTTCGGCCACGGGATGCCGGCAAATTCATAGCACTTCTTGGCTGCGGCCTCGAACTCGGGGCGGTTAGCAGGGCCGGTCCTCAGCCCGATTTCTATCCACTTGTCTGCCCAGCGATCCATCTGGGCCCGCTGGGCATCGGTGAGCACATCGATTCGCATCGCCATGGGGATCTCCTTTCAGTCAGCGACCTGGCGCGGCAGTTCCGTTCCCTGATATTCATACGGACGGCTGATCCGTACCGTGCCAGCCGGAATGAGGAGAGCACGATGCTCTTCATGCTTTAGAGCTATGGGGGCCAGCAAATGCACGCGAGCGGGCTCTCCCGGTGCGAGGGGATGGGCGTAGGCTATCGCAGCCGAACCGCCATCGGCGCCTGCCTGAAACTCGAAGCGATGGGAATGGCCCGTTACTTCCCCCCATGCGAGTACGGTTCGTCCATCCTTTGGCTCAATGGCCTTGAACGAGTTCATATCGGATTCCGGGATGACTTCGCACAAGACATCGCCTTGACGAATCTGCGCAGAGTTCAATTTCGATTTCGACATTGCATTCTCCTTGAGACGTTGTTTACGCTTTCGTTCTCTGGCTGCATGCATGGCTTTGCCGCGAGAAGTAGATGATGATTTCTTGCCTCTTAAGCGATGACAAATTCTGCATTGGCGTCGGCTACCACGAAGAAATAGATTGTCGCCGTTCAGTGGGTGGCCGCGTTTGCAATGAGATTTTATAGCGTTATCACGGATGACCGTGTGACCACGGATTTCGTTCTCTCGATGAGAAACGGGCTCCAAGTGGGCTGGATTGACGCATCCCCGATTACGACAGAGATGATCCAACTCTAATCCTGCCGGAACGGGACCATGGGTCAATTCCCATGCAATTCGATGCGCGACTGTATCTCGACCGTGATATTTCACTCGCGCATAGCCACTTCGGAAATGAGCGCCTCGCCACAGCCAACACTGACCACTAGTGAGGACGCGATTCCAGAAGGCTTGGGGCGTTGATTTATTCATCGGCCATGTCTGTGTCGTTCATCCCAGCCACCCCGGCCCCACAGCCCACAGCACTATCCCCATGAGCGCCACCAAAAACAGCAAGGTGAGAAGGATGCGGAGCCAGTTCATACGCGGGGCAGGATCTTCGACTCGGGTAAGGTTTCGTCCAACTCCAGCAGGCGTTGGCATTTCAACCATAGAGCCCACTCGGTACCGTGGATTCTCGAGAAGGCCTTCGATCCCTGCGCTATGGAGGTCCATAAGCCCTTCTCCTGCCGTCCCTGGTGATGGGCGCGACATAAGGGGATGGTGAACCCATGTCCTGCCCTGCGGCCTCCTATGAGGATATGGTGGACTTCCTCGCACCGATGAAACATCCCCAAGGTTACCCGGCAACAGATGCAACCGAGTGCCCGAAGACGAGTATCGCGAGAACGTTCGGCTTTGGTCATACATTTCCGACTCGCTTACTGGCATTCCAGCTTCGCCAGACCTCGATCGTCAGTTCCGCTCTTTTCCGTCGGGCTTTGACCATCTCATAGGCCTCGGTCGCTTCGAATACCGCTTCCATGGCTTTTCGGACTTCGGGGGAGACCTTGGCGGCCATCTCCCGATCCCTCACCGAACCTGAACCGATCTTGTAGGCCAGAGCCTCCGCAACATCCGCCATATATTCACTGCGCATGACCATGACCCTGGCGTTAGCCACTTCCGCATCGCTCTCCGCCAGGAAGTGCAGAGCCTGGTCCACCTGTTTTTCCGTCACGAGGTCCATCAAAATGGGATTTTATCGTCCAGATCTTCCTCTCCCTGATCCTCCATCGGATCAGGTCCATCATCCTCCTGGAGGCCCGTAAAGCCCCTGTAGGCGGCGCGGAACCACAGGGCCAGTTCCCCTGGGGCCTTGATGCTTCCTGCCGCGCAGGCGCTTCCTACGACGTTACTGACGCTTCTGAGGATATCCGCCTCGGTAATGGTGCTTGCGGTCTCCACTTTCCCCTGGGCATCCACTATGGGACGCCACTTCTGCAACCCTTGAGGGTGTTTGCCATCCCTTCCGGCGGAACCGAAGGGGGAGGAGACGTACTCGATCCGCATCCCCGGGGACATCCCGGTGATATCACACCGACCTGCGTAGTAACGCGTCCCGTCCACCACGGCAAAGGGAGCGCCTTTCTGGGTAGTCCCGATTTCCTGAACGACTCCGGTGGGCATCACACTCTCCTAAAATCCGTTCTGTTCATCACTGCGTTTCTGGGACAGATACCGATCCATCGCCGCGGCGAGATCCAGGCACACCGGACAGTTGCAGAAGGCATCGTGGCGGTCCGGTAGCGGTTTGAACTCAGGCTCAGGACCCTTGAAGAGCAGTCTCATCAGGGCCTTGAAGCGGAAATCCTGCACCGGGATCATGGGATCACCTTGCGGCATCTTCGACAGCGGCAGTACCGGATCCGAAGATCGAAAGTGGGTCTCAACCTCACCTTCACGGGTTTGCGGATCAGATCGATCAGTCGCACGGTTCCTCTCCTGCGTAATGGCGATACGGCCATTGCATCCGCTCGGCATTACGGATCAGTCGGGCCAAAGTGGCTTGGGCCAGATGCATCCGGGCGTACCACTCCCGGCTGAACGGTTCTACGCCTGTGGCATGCACAGCTGGATGCTCTGCAGCTGAAGGACAGTCGTTTCCAATCGATCCGCCACCAATCGGGCATCCCGGATCATCTGGGCAGCTTGGGTTCGGACCCATCGGTTCTCCTCCGGATTCAGATCATCCCGTTCCAGCATCTGCACGAGATCCAGATCCATCAATTCTGCTCGGATCATCGGTTTCTCCAGTAGTGATGGCACATATTGTGGGCCCAGTGGCCAGTACAATCCCCTCCACCGGGGAAGCGGAAGCAGTGCCAGCGGAAGTAAGCGAAGTCCTCCCCGTTCATGCGGCCTCCGTCAGAAAGAGCCACTGACAACCGGGCGCTTTCATCTCGATCAGGATCTGGACGACGCCTTCCGCAAAAGCCAAGAGCGACTGGTCGCGAGCGGCGGCGTAGGCGGCGTAGGCGGCGTCGGCTGCGGCGGCGGCGTCGGCTGCGGCGGCGGCGTCGGCTGCGGCGGCGGCGTCGGCTGCGGCGGCGGCGTCGGCTGCGGCGGCGTAGGCGGCGGCGTAGGCGGCGTAGGCGGCGTAGGCGGCGGCGTAGGCGGCGGCGTCGGCTGCGGCGGCGGCGGCGGCGGCGTCGGCTGCGGCGGCGGCGTCGGCTGCGGCGGCGTAGGCGGCGGCGTAGGCGGCGTAGGCGGCGTTGGCGGCGTAGGCGTAGGCGGCGGCGGCGGCGTAGGCGGCGTCGGCGGCGTAGGCGGAGGCTCGCGCCTGCGCGGCATTCTCGCGCGTGGGGTCTTTCTCGCAGGCTTCCGCAGCTTTGAGCATGGCTGCTTTCTTCGGCTCATCGCGGCAGATACCGGCAGCCGCTCGCAGGGCTTGGGGAACCGAAGTCTGGATCGCGAGTCTTACAACACGCTTGGCGAACGTCTTCTCATCCAGCACCCCGGCCGAACCCAACTGCGCGAGCGCCAGTCGGCGCAGTCCCTTGGCACGCGCCTGATTCGAGGACCACCTGGAATCGTTCAGCCGGATTTTCAGCCGTCGCAGTGCCGGCGCCACACAAGCCGGCTCATCCCCGTGCGGCAGGCCCATCGCGAAGTTGACAGCGGCCTCCACGCACATCTGTCCGGGCTTGGGTTCCCCCAGTCCGTGAACCAGACCGGCATCCACCACGTCCAGCACTTTGCGGGCGATGGTTTCGTTGATTTCAATCATGATTCATTCCTTCAGGGCTTTACGGAACCGACATTTCTGCGAATGGGCATTCGGCTCGGTATTCGTGGTTGCACTGCAATCACAGCAGCGGGCGAGGAGCGATCGGGTCAGCTTGTCGATCAACTGATCCTGGTCCGCGATGATATCGAGCAGCAGTCGGGTCGGACCGTTCCTGCGCAGGGGGAGGATCTTGGATGAGGTGTTCATGGGATGCTGTTATACGCCTCGTTGAATCCACTGTCAACACCCGTTGACCAAATAATCCACATGTGATAGAAGGAGCACCATGACACGCATACAACGCGCCGTTGCGGCACTGATCAAAGAGCACCACGGGCTGCGGGCGGCCGCCCGGGCCACGGGGATCGATCCGGGGTATCTGTGCCGGCTGAAGCAGGGCCGGCATGAGAATCCCGGCAAGGAGGTCATGGACCTTCTGGGGCTGGAACGGCGGGTGAGCTACCGACAGGTCAATGGAGTATGAACTCCAGATGCGAAAAAGCCCCAACCGGAGTTGGGGCCTTGACGCTCGTCAGGGAGACGATTATTGTGCAGGTGTCGAAGCTACACAGGAATAGTGTACAGGCATTCGCTCTGTACTTCAAATCCCTGTGCAAGCTTCACCTCGCGCATCAGGCCGTGAAATCCGCCGCGGGTGCGTGCTGGGTTCTGCTAGCGGGGGCGTGTCGAATAGCAGACGCGGTAGGCGAGTGAGAAGCCGCGAAACGACAACGGTGAGAACCACCGGAAGGTAGCTCACAGCGGGACGGCTCCGGCGGGGCATCGTCTGCGTAGTCAGTCGCTTAGGCTACGACTGCGCGGAACTCACCAGCGAAGCATCATCCGCTCAAGCACAGGCAGACGTGCGAAGCACGGGGCATAGGTAGGAGAACATGATGCAGGCTGAGATAGACGCAGAGCGACGGACTCGGGAAAGATTCGAACTCCTAGCCCGAGAGCTCATCGAATGCGCTCGGCCATTATGGCATTGGGGCGACGGCTTTGGGGGATACGTCATCCACACCCTCGCAAAGATTGCGGAATCGGAGGGTCTGGCGTGGGGTGTTCCTCCTCCCACTTTACGAAGGAAAATCGCCAAAGCCGTCAAAAAATCGGTCCTTTTGCAGGTGGTGGCTCGCGACGGATTTGAATGTCGCTACTGTAAAAGTTCGATTGACCCGGGCAACGTTACGATTGACCACATCATTCCGCTGGTCGCCGGCGGGGATTCTTCTTTCGGTAATCTCTGTGTCTGTTGCAAGACCTGCAACTCGCGCAAAAGAGATAAGCCTCTTGCGGAATTTCAAAGGCTTATATCGTGAAGCCCCCCACCCAACCCCAACGTCGTCTCCTGCACTTCCTGAAGTCCCACCAGAAGGTCTGTGGGTATGCGCCCTCCAGAGTGGAGATGGCTCAGGCGATGGGGGTGACGGGAACCGCCATTACCGAGCGGCTCCAGCAACTGGTGAGGAAGGGGTATATCGAGATCGCTCCCGGTATCGCCCGGGGGATCAGGCTGCTCGATCCCGTAATGCCTGCTCCCACACTCCCCGCAGGCAACAGGGGACCTGAGACTCATGGAAAGCCTCCGGGTACCGAATGAGCAGTTGCAGCAGGGCGTTCATGGTGTTCACGCCCGCAAGTTTGACACCTAAAGGATGACAAGACAATGAAATGGGTCGTGTATCGGTTGGGTGAACTGGGGTTCATCGTCGAAGTGGTGGCTGACAAATGCCATATCACTGATCGAGGGGATCTCGTATTCAGTGATTCGCTGGTCTTGTCGTATCAGCCACCCACTTGGAATGCGGTTCGTATTTTCCCGGTTGGTGGATGGGACGAGGTTCGGCAGGATGGGCAGCCCGTGGCGACCATCGCATCAAATTCGGTGCATCGCTGCGATAAATGCCATATGGATCTTGCTGAAGCTATCGCTGAAGCTGAGAAGCGTATGATTGGCGACACAGCCAATCTCCTCACCGTGCAGTGCCCTCGGTGCAAGATAATGGCTTGGGTCTGATGAAAGCCATGACGATCGAGGAAGTCATCGCCCGATCCTGCTGGGTCCAGGTCGAAATGACGTTCCAGACTCAGCTGGCCATGCTCGAAGGCCAATGGTTGGCGTATCAACAGGCGCAATGGGTTGCGGAAATGCAGCGTCAACGGCAGGAACGCGAGTTTGAGCTTCAGCTGAGGCAGCCATGAAAGCCTTCGGTGCCCGGGAACCCCAGATCCGGACGACAGAGGACATGTTCCGCTGCTTGGCCCAGAGAACGGCCCTACGACCGTCTGAGGGGCCCATAGGACCGACTTCTCCTCCCCCCTTGGTAGGGGGAGGGGGAGGGGGAGAAATCCCCAGGAAACCGCTCTCATGGGCTCCGAGGAAGGATCAGACGGGCCATCCGTACCTCGAGTCGGGAGAATTCCGGATCACGAAGAACCTCGTGGGGAACCTCTGGCGGTATGGAGCTTGGAAGGGATCCCAGAGACTGGGGGTCTGTGGGAGTGCGGAAGAGGCCAAACGGATCTGCGAGGAGGCACGATGACATGCACCGCCTGCGTTATCGTACCGATCTCAGTCAGAAAAGCATTGTGGACGCTCTTACTGCTGCCGGCTGCCTTGTGCATCGGTGCGATATTCCTGGTGACCTTCTGGTCCGCAGTCGCAATCGGTTGTATCTACTGGACTGTGGTCGAACGAAGGGCTCGAAACCCCGCACGAAAGAGCAGCTCGAACGTTTCACCCTCTGGGGTGTGGTGGTGGTCCAGACTCCAGAAGAGGCGCTAGCGGCTGTAGGTCTAGAATGCTAGTCTCAAAGGCATGGTCTTGATGCCGCATTGATGTCCCGGGCTGCGGTCCGGCAGGTCGTTCTCGTCCCCCGCCAGGATACGGGCTTTCTGGACGCCCACTATCCCGATGGCATCGTGGCAGGCTCCACGATCTCCTTAAGTCCCATCCCCGATATCGTCACCATCACCGCAGGGCAAACCTACACGGAGGATTTTGCCGGCTACATCTCAGGATCGGGTTACACGGTCAACTTCGTGCCGATCTCAGGGACTTTGGCAGCAGTAGGACTGACTGCCGCAGGACATACCTTCACTCCCCAACTGACCCAGAATTTTCTCCCCGCTTTTGAACGTCCGGCTCCGGGAGTGCAAACCGTTCTCTCGGGGGTCACGATTGCCGGTTCGGTTTTCCTTCAGATGCAGGTCAGCAAGGGAACTGAACTGCATCTGTCGAACATCTTCCAGAGAACCGTTGTTCAACCCACGGATACCGCAGGTCCCACCGTAGGAGAGGGCCTGACGGTTACGGTACTGGGATCGACGGCGACGCTTTCCGGGGATTACCCCTCCGATCCTACGGCTCCGGGAATTCTGGCATCGGGTCTGGCTCGGGTGATTGTCCAATCCTCTACCGATCAAACCACCTGGAGTACCGCAGGGACGATTGTTCCTCCGAATCCTGGGGCTTCCCCTCCCCTGTCCTCTTTCACGATCGGTTCCCCCGCAGGCTCCAATTCCGCAAGTCAGACCGGTCATGAGGTGGACTTCACGGTCAATGGAGGGTTGTTCGGAGCTTCCAGTGATGCCGTACTGACCTACGGCGCTCAAATGCAGGGGGACTATGAGCTGATCGCAACCGTAGGAACGTTCTCCTCCACCGCGACTTTTGCGGAATCCGGACTCATGGTCCGGGGGGATACCTCTGCAGGTTCCGCTTATGCCCGGGTTTCAAGACGTCCCAGCGGGTCCAGTGGACTGACCTTCGCCTGGAGAGTTCCCGGTGGGTCGATGCAGTTCGCCACGATCGCCGATCCGAATGCGAGTTCGGATCTTCTGATGCGGATCGAGAAGCAGGGCGATACCTATACGGGTTCGTATTGGGCTGGTAGTTGGGTGACGATTGGTTCAGCAAGCGTATCCATGAGCCAGAGCACCTACGCTTTGGGCTATGCGAGTACTGCGACTACAGGGACGACAGTCAATACGGCGATCAAGGAATTCTCGATCAATATCCTTGGACAGTGGACGCTTCAAGTCCCCTTATCTCCTGGGGTGATCGAGTTCTTCCGCTTCTACGGTCAGGACGGAACCGGAAATACCGGAGGGATTTCTTCCACCGTCAGCGCGACTCCTGCTTCCTCGGGGCTGAAGAAACATACCCCGGGGAATTGGATCATCCTCGATCCCAATACCACCTTCGCCGCGCAGTTGACCCGGATTGCGGTTCTGGGAGCGATTCCCAACTCCAATATCGTGGGGATCGAAGTCTGGAAGAACTGGGCCACGATGGAGAACCCCCAGTTGGTGGGGGGACGAGCTCAATACGATGGGTCGTGGGATTCCACTGGCAAATCCGGACTCACGGGACTCTTGCAGCTGATCAACGCCTGCACCACCGCAGGGTTCAAGTTCGCTTTCCACAACTACACGTTTTACGGCGGTTCTTCCAACAGCCTCCCGGCCAAACACGTCGATAGTTTCACCCCCGCTTATCTTGCAGGAGCTGCTTACGGTCCGACCAATGCCGCTCAAGGGTTGTTCGGGGACCAATGGGTCAACTGTTACGCCTCGGGGATCAATATCGGAGTGGTTCCCATTTTGTGGAATCAAGCCGTCATGGACCGTCTGGTGGCCATGGCGGTCTGGTACATGTCTCCTTCCGGTGGAAACTTGGATGCCAATCCCACGGTAGAGATCATGTCGTGGATCGATGAGACCGCCCCTCATCCAGTAGCCGGATATTCCGATGCGGCGATGATGAGCACCTTCATCGGGCCCAATGGGTATGTAGCCCGGGTTTCCGCGGCTTCTCCAGATACGGATTTGCAGTTGTGGCTCAACTTCATTCAGAACAGCCAGAATTATCCGGCGATTCTCGCGGATGCCTTCGCCAACAAGGCTTCTATTGGAGGACCGGATACCTGCAATGAGACCGGAACCCATCCCCGGGTCATTACCGCCGATCAAGCATTTCGGGGAATCAACCCGGATACGGGAGTGGCGAACTGGATCGATTACCGGGGGAGGATGAGATGGATCGCCACGGTGGAATGGGAGGATCTCGGGGTTTCCGGCACGTTCACTTTACCTGCGACCATTGGTTCCGGTCAGTTAAGTGATATCGTGGCGCATGCTGATCTTCAGATGGCGACTCGAATCCGATGGGTGGACAACAATTTCTCAGGTCCCAATAGCAATCGTACTCAGACGACGCCTCCCAATGTGACCCCGAATCTCCTGACCTATATCGCCGTTACTAATCTGGCGAATACCCAACCGGCCACCTACCAATGATGCGAGGGAGTTAAATGGGTTGGGGCACGATCAATATCGGGACACCGGTTTACAACGACAGTGCTGGCGCTACGCTTTCTCCAACACTCAGCGGATATTCGGCAGGGGATACGCTAATCGGAGTATCGGGTGAGTTCATCGGATCAGATACTCATTCTGCTCCATCGGGGTATAGCATCATTTCCCCGAATGCCAGTGCCAAGCAGGTCATCATCTGTGCGCGGGCTGCGTTGTCCAGCTCTGATACCTTGCCTACATTCAGTTGGCCTAACCACGGCGCAGCTGCGGTCATGCTATCGATCCCAGGAGGCCCCGCTTCCATAAGCGGGATCGTAGACGTTTCCTCCGATCGGCAATCTACCAGTACGAGCGCGATCAGCCAGACTGGGGCTTCCGTAACACCCACAGGCTCGGGGCGATATGTGTTACGGGTGGGGTGTTTCGTAAAGACTTCGGCCCGCGATGGGGCCACGATTACGCCGCCGACCAACTTCACCCATTTGGTGAGCTTGGTCAGAGCCGGTAACGTGGTGGGGCTTTCGATTGAAGGATGGTTGCAGGGTGCTGCCACAGCAGTTCCGACTACGGGCGCCACGACATCTTCCTCGGAAAGTGTGGCTCAGAACTATGAGGGCATTGTAGTTGCCCTCATCGCAGGAACCGGGGGTTCCAATCTCTTACTACCGTCCGGTTTCCGGGGCGGCATGATCGATATGACGGGAGGATTCTAATGGCCAAGTTATCCGTTGCCGCAGGGACTACCAGTCTCTCGGTATTCGTCTTCCTGCAAACCACCGCGGGAGCTGCCCAAACCGGGCTGGTCTACAACTCCTCCGGCTTGACGGCTTACTGGAGCCGTCCGGGTTCGGCATCCGCCGCCATTACCTTGGCCACCCAAACCACCACGGGAGCCTACAGTTCCGGAGGGTTTGTGGAACTGGATTCCACCCACATGCCAGGCATCTATCGCCTCGACATCCCGAACACCGTGATTGCATCCGGTCGTTCTGCGGTCGTTACTCTCCAGGGTTTTTCCGGGATGCAACCGTGTAACCTCGAGATTGATCTCGAGAACGACGCCAATGTCTCCACCGTAGTCAATGCGGCGATCGATTCCATCCTGCAAAGACAGTTGACCGAGTCGTACGCTTCATTGCACGCAGTTCCCACCCTGACGCAAGCCGTGTGTGGGATTTTGCAGGCATTGAACGAGTCCTCGATCTCCGGAACCACCCTCACGGTCAAGAAGGTGGATGGATCGACCACGGCAGAAACCTTCACCTTAAACAGCTCGACTACGCCGAGCGCAATTACCAGGGCGTCTTGATTTGGCTATTGCGAACGTCATCTGTCGGGGCTATGGACCGTCTGCTTCCATTGCAGCGGTCATCACCCGGGGGTATCTGGGGTTTCCGTATCCTCCCGGAACCCCTCAAGCCGGCTATCAGTACATTACTGCTTCTTCAGGACCCTGGGCTGCCGATTCCATTTTCGATGCGCTTTCGACCGCAGGGAATGTGGCGGAAGTCTCTGCAACCCTGACCCCCAGTGTAGTAGATCTGGATATCGGGGGGGATGGGGTTCCGTTCGTCCTGGCTTCAACCAATGGCCGGCAGAGTTTCCAGTACCGGGAATATGATGGCAGTCAGTGGATTCCCATTGATGGCTCGGCCACGTATTCCACCTACTACATCAACGACCAACCTCCCATCCCGTCCATCGTCCCGGCCCAATCCTGGACGCAGAATGCGGCGATTACTCCCGTCATTCTGGATGACTACATGTCCTCTCCCCAAGGGGATACGTTGGTGTGGACGGGGGGTCTTCCCACAGGACTTTCGGTCGCTTCAGCGACCTATAATTCCGGGCAACCGAACCAAAGAACGGTTCAACAGGTGCAGGGGGCCCCTTCTGGAGCGGGAGCCGGAACGATTGCCTTGACCGGCACGGATTCCGCAGGTTCCTCGGCCACTCTTTCCATCGGCTATACCACCTTTGCCTCCACCACCACTCCCAACTTTGTGGGGCAGGCCTATACGGATGCAGTAGCGACTCTCCAGGGAATCTCCCAACCCTTTATGCTTGCGGTGGATGCTTCCGGTGTGTCACCTCTGGGACAAGTGACCGGACAATCTCCGAACGCGGGAGATCCGTTGGGGTCCCAGACTACTGTCGTTCTTACTGTGTCGGGACTACTGATGCCGAATGTCATCGGATTGTCCTATGCGGAAGCGGTGACGGAATTGACTGCGGTGGGGTTGACCGACATTTCCGCCAATTCTCCTCCTGCCTCTGCCGTGGTGATTGGAACCACTCCCGCGCCGTTGGTTCCCCTGTATGCTCTGATTGCCGTGACCCTCACCTTGGGGATTACCTTTGCTACGGGAGTGGGCGGTAATATTTCCGGAAGCTCCGGAGGACGTTTCACATGACCGCCTCGATTTCCTTCTACAACAACTGGAAAGCGGCCGTAGACGAAGCGGTGCTGCGGACCGCCACCGTCAAAGTCACACTCCACAGTTCCAGCTACACCTTCGCGGCGACGCACAGCGTCTATGCCGACCTCACCAACGAGCTGTCCACCGCGAACGGCTACACCAACGGAGGCCAGGCACTCTCCAGTATCACCTGGGGACAAACATCAGGGACGGCGACCTTCGATGCAGCGGATTTGGTCTGGACGGCTTCCGGCGGCTCGATTGTCGCAAGGAGGGCCGTCATTCGTGTGGTGGGCACCATCAATTCGCAGGTCGACCCGCTCATTGCGAGCGTCTTGCTCGATACGACCCCTGCGGATGTGACGGCGACGTCGGGGAACACGCTTACTTTGCAGTGGAACGCATCGGGCATCTTTACATTATCTTGAGTTCTAACACTATGTCAGTGTTATAATGTGATGATGAAACTGAGTGGGAATGCAGCCAAATATGAGTGCGATGAGAGCGGCCAATGGTGGCATAAGCCGATCGCGAAAATGCCTCAATATAGGTTGAGAGTTATTCCGGTTGAATGCGGTACATGCAAGGAGATGTTTGTTCCGGCGTATCGGGGGAAAATTAAAACAGGAGAGGTGCGATATTGTTCGAAACGGTGTGGATTTATTGCCTTCAGCAAGGCTAATCCAGATCGATGGAGAGCGAGCAATTCTCGGCGTTGGAAAGGCGGCCGGATAGTTGGGAAAGGTGGCTATATCAAGATTTGGAATCCCACGCATCCGTCGATATCCGGTCAGCGCAAATATGTACTGGAGCACAGGCTCGTGATGGAGAAGCATCTCGGTCGTTACTTGTTGCCCACCGAGCAGGTCCATCACAAGAACGGCATCCGTGATGACAACAGGCTGGAGAACCTCGAGCTGTGGGCCATTCAACAACCGCCCGGGCAAAGGATCGAGGAGCAGAAACATTGTCCTACCTGCACCTGCTCGTCGCATTGAACGGTATCTTTACTCTCACGTGAGATAAGCCATGGCCTTCGGCGGCTCGGCCACTGGCACCACCAGCGTTACCCTCTCCGGCGTTACCGCCGGGGCCACGATCTGCGTCTTCCCGACGACGGTCAACGGGTCTGCGACGGCGTTCTCCGCATCGGATAGTCAAGGGTCCTACAGCGCCCGGGGATCTCCAGTTGGTGTCTCCGGCGACACCAACACCCAGCTGCTGATCCTGACGAACGCGAATTCCGGGACCCACACGATCACTCCGGGATGTACCGGGGATACGATCTCAGGTGTATTGGCCTTCTGGTACACCGGTTATGGGGATGTCGATAATTCCCACGCCGCGATCAATCAGCATGCGGCGTCCGTCACCTCGACCGCGAACAACGGTACCAGCAACAGCTTCACAACGACGACGGCGAACTCGATCATCATCGGGGTCGCGATTGACCTCGTGGCTACTGCGGCCTGTACGGTCGGTACGTCACCGTTCACGTTCACGACTCGGGCGAACGGCTCGATTGCCTCGATCAACGGCTATCGGCTCGAGGATGCGACCTGGGCCAGTACGGGGTCCACCAACGTCGCGTTTCAGTATGCGTCTGGGAGTCACCAGACCGCGATCATTGGCTTTGCACTCGCGCCGGCGAGCTCCAATGTCACGATTTCAGTGCCTGCGGGAAGCCTCACCCTCTCGGGACAGGTCCCCACGGTCACGGCGAGTGCGAACCAGACTGTCTCAGTACCGGCAGGATCGTTAAGCCTTACCGGGCAAGTCCCGACCGTCACGGCGAGCAACAACCAGACGGTTGCAGTGCCTGCTGGCTCTCTGGCTCTGACAGGCCAAGTTCCTACGATTGCGGTGTCTGCGAACCAGCAGGTTGCCGTGCCAGCGGGTTCTCTCTCGCTGACCGCTCAGGTCCCCACGGTCGCGACGACCGCGAACCAGAGTGTGTCGGTCCCGGCCGGCAGTCTGGCCCTCAGCGCCTTCGCGCCGACGGTCGCCATCTCCGGCAATCAGTCGGTCGCCGTTCCCGCAGGCGCATTGAGTCTCACCGGCTTTGCGCCCACGGTGAGCACGGGGTCGAACACCGCGATTGCAGTCCCTGCGGGGGCCTTAAGTCTCACAGGGCAGGTCCCGAGTGTTCAGGTCAGCAACAACCAGCTGATCTCCGTTCCTTTAGCGACGCTGGTCCTGAATGGGCTCGCCCCCACCATCGGATTGACCCAGAACGTCCTGATCGATGTTCCTGCGGGCCAATTGCAACTGACCGGATGGGCTCCGGATGTACTGGGGGCTTCGGCTCCGGTTCTTCCCACCGAAGTCCCCGCTGGACGAAGGCGCTATCGGGATATCTATCGCGTCACGATCGATGGGCAGGTCTTCGAGTTCCGCAGTCTGCAAGCCGCGAGAGCTTTCCTCGCTCAAGCGCAGATCAGTGCCCAACGATTGGCCGAACGGGCTCGGGATGTCGCGATTGCCCAGGCCAAACCCATTGAACTTCCCCCAGTGAGGATCAGTGCGAGTTCCCGGGACTTGCGACCTCATATCACGGAAGCCAAACGGGAGATCGCCAAAACCTACCGTCGAGCCACCCTGGATGCGGAGATTGGGCTGCTTTTTGAGCTGGATCGGCGTAAAGTCGAGGATGAAGACATCCTGATGCTGCTGTTATGAGGCGCATATGGCGAAGTTGACCGCACGAGCCCGCAAGGCTATCCCCACCAGCCAGTTTGCCGGCCCGAAGCGGTCCTATCCGATCCCGGATCGTTCTCACGCGGCCAACGCCAAAGCCCGCGCCGTCCAGCAGTATCATGCCGGGCACATCAGCAAAGCGGTGGAAGAGCACATCATCGGCAAAGCCAACCGGAAACTGGGGAAGTAGCCATGTCGGAGTTCATCGAACATTCCAAGCATGCCGCCGGTACCGCAGCGGTCACCGCCCACTTCAATGGAGAGAATCAGGGACGTAAACCCGGAACTGATCCCATGCTCTCCCAGCCTCCCGGAGGATCTCCGGACTGGAATCCCAAACCCATGCCGTTCCCGACCCAATCTGGTGTGGGATATACCCCTCCTGAGAATGCGGGCCATACGGTCAAGGCCAAGCCATTCAGTGTAGCGGATGGATTCCCCGGGGATTGAATGGCGCGACGCCTCAACCCTCATCACGCCGAACTCAGCAGGCAAAAGATCCAAGCCGGCGTGCTGATCGACCGTCTGCAGCGCCATGCCATGGGGGATCTGGAAATGACCTCCACGCAGATCAAAGCCGCTGAAGCCTTACTGGATAGGTCTGTTGCGAAATTGTCACAGATTCAACATGTTGGACCTGATGGCGGTCCGGTACAGCTGTCATGGCCGCTGCCGAAAACACCGCTCGATCAGTAGACTACGTCCCCCGACCTCAATTCATCCCGTTCCATCACCGCCAGGAACGCTGGTCGATCATTGTTGCGCATCGCAGAGCCGGGAAGACCGTGGCGTGCATCATGGAGCTACTGACCCGCGCTTTGGCGACGTCGAAGAAAGATGCCCGCTATGCCTATATCGCCCCATTTCGGGAACAGGCCAAGACAGTCGCTTGGGAATACCTGAAGTACTACGCCCAGGCCGTGGTGAAAGATCCTGCCCAGGACTTCCGGGAATCCGATCTCATGGTGCGCCTCTTCAATGGCTCAGCGGTCAGACTGTTCGGAGCGGATAATCCCAATGCGCTAAGAGGCATGTATTTGGATGGTGTGGTGATGGATGAGTACGCCGATATGCGCCCCAGTCTATGGGGAGAGGTGATCCGTCCCGCCCTCTCAGACCGCAAGGGATGGGCGGTCTTCATTGGCACCCCTCGGGGAAGGAATGCGTTCTACGAGATCTATGATCGTGCTTTGACCGATCCGGATTGGTATCACCTGACCTTGAGGGCCAGTGAAACGGGTCTTTTGCCGGAGAAGGAACTTCTGGATGCCAGAAAGACCATGACGGAGAACCAGTATGCCCAGGAGTACGAGTGCAGCTTCGATGCCGCGGTGATCGGCGCGGTTTACGCCAAGGAATTGCTGACGGCCCAACCCCGCATTGCCACGTTACCGTATGAGGGCAGTGCACTGGTTCATACTGCATGGGATATCGGCTATGGGGATGCGACCGCGATCTGGTTCTACCAGCTGATCGATGGGAAGGTGCATCTCATCGACTTCTATGAAGCTCAACAGGAGCCCGCCGCGCACTATGCCTCTCACCTGCAAGCCAAGGACTACCGCTACGATACCTGCTGGCTGCCCCATGACGCGGAAAACAAGCAAGTCGTGACGGGACATAGCTTTGCCGAGGTCATCCGGGGACTCGGATTCAAGGTGCAGATCGTGCCGAAACTCTCGCTGGAGGAAGGGATCAATGCGGCCCGGCAGCTCTTTCCACGCTGTTACTTCGACCGTCATCGCTGCCAGCCCGGATTAGAGGCCCTGCAAAGCTATCGTTGGGACTACAATGCCCGGATGGGGGAACTGAAACCCACTCCAGTCCATGATTGGGCGAGCCATGCCGCAGATGCTTTTCGCTATATGGCATTGACCGTTCGTAGGGTGGGACAGGACAGGAAGCGGGAACCGATCCAATATCCCAAGAGGGCCTACGCATGAGTGCTGATTTCCTGGTCCGACTGAAGGAGTTGGAGCGTAGGACGGTCGAACTGGAGCAGAAAGTGTTGCTTCTCATCGATTCTGCGCAAGATTCCAGCAAAGTCGTCGAGCCAGTAGGGCAGAATCCGCCGAAACGTCGCGGCAGACCGCCAAAGGTGAACCACCATGAGCAGGCATGATTGGAAGGCGGAGGCGCTAGGCGCTCATGTCTCGGTAATCGAAGAAGGTGGCGACATCCTGTTCAGCGGGCCTGAGCCTGAGCTGAAGGCGCAGGGATATGCATTCGACTCTATTTCAGGGGGAGGCCCTTATTACTATCCCGTTGGCGAAGGCACCGAGAAGTGGCCGATCCGTTGCGGGAAGTGCGAGGGCGAGACCTTCAAAGTTTCTCACGCCCACTATGAGACCTGGTGTCATTGCCCTTGCGGTAATCAGTTCGTGATCCATTCCGGCTGATCCATGCAGTCCTCTGACAGCGCACCCTCTGCCTCGGATGTTCCTCGGTTCTCCACCGGACCGATGGATGAGACCGCGCTCATTGCGGCGATGGACGACGCCGATTCAAGATCCTATGGAAGTAATCTCTCCAACCTGACCGCTCAACTCTCCGCCGAAAGAGCGCTGAACATTGACCTATACTTGGGGAAAAACATCGATCCTGCCCCGGAAGGGCAGAGCAACGTCATCGATCGATCGGTCTTCGAGACCATCCAATGGATCCTTCCGTCCTTGTGTCGCATTTTCGCGAATGGCGAGGATGTAGTCAGTCTGACCCCGTTGAACGAGATGGATGTGGAACCTGCCAAGCAGGAAGCGGCGTATCTGAACTGGCTGGTCACCACCAAGCATCCCTGGTTCGATCTGTTCCTGGAATGGGCGACCGATGCGCTACTCACCAAGAATGCGTACTTCCTGGTCTACCGGGATCGCAAGAGAACCGTGGAGGTCGAGCATTACGAGGGGCAGACCAAGATGGGCGTGGCCTATCTCATTCAGGATCCCAATGTTCAGTTGATTGCCTCTCGAAGCTATCCCGCCCCTGATCTACCTCCGGATCCAGTTTTAGGTCCCGATGGCCAACCGGTTCTCGATGCCAATGGTCAGCCCATGACCGTTCCGACGATGCTCTACGACGTCTCCATTCGTCGGGGTTCTTCCATGAAGGATCTGTGCATCCGGGTCCTTCCTCCGGAAAGGGTCAAGGTCGATCAGAGAGCGTTTTCGTGGCGGATCGATGAACGGTGTAACTACTTCGAGTACTGGGAGGAAACGACTCTGACGGAGCTCCGGGAACAAGGATGGGATATCCCCACGGATATCGCGGATGATCCGGAGCTCTATACCCAGGAGGATTACGCCCGGGACCAGTATGGGGAAAGGAGACTGGAACGCTACAAACCCGCCGATCCTTCGATGCGCCGGGTCAAAGCCCGGATGATCTGGATCCGGGTCGATTACGACGGAGATGGGATCGCGGAATTACTCCAATGCCTTCGGGTCGGCAGACGGATCCTGTCCATGGAGGAAGTCAGTCGGATTCCCATCGCTTCTGGAGTGGCTTGTCCCTTGCCGCACCGTCACTTAGGGATTGCGGTGGCGGACATGGTGAGTGATATCCAGCGGATCAAGACGGCGATCTTGAGACAGGGGCTCGACAACCTGTATCTGTCGAACAACCCCCAGAAGGTCCTCAATGAAACCGCCGTCAATCTGGATGATGCGCTGATCTCAAGACCGGGTGGATTGATCCGGGCGACGGATGTCACTCAGATCCGGGAGATGACCACCGAATTCGTCTTTCCTCAAGCCGTTGCGGGTTTGCAGTACATGTCAGAGGTGGCGCAGAACCGTACGGGGGTGAACAACGGCTTTGCGGGGGTGGATTCGGCGAACCTGAATAACATCCAACCCGGTACCGTCAACCAGCTCTCCTCCATGGCTGCTGAGAGAGTAGTGCAGATCGCCCGAATCCTCGCCTTTGCCATCGAGGATCTCTTTGCCATCGTGCACGAACAAGTGCTGAAGATGGGGCACAAGAGAGAATCGATCCAGATCGCCGGCAAATGGGTGGAGATTGATCCCGGTTCCTGGCAGAAACGCACCAGTTTCAAGATTGCGGTGGCTTTTGCCGCGGGCAACAAGGATGCGCAGATCGGTCGCTTGATGGCGATCCTGCAGAAGCAGTCCGAAGCCTTGCAGATGGGGATTCCTGTGGTCACCCCGGAGAACTACTACACCACCTTAATGGAACTGACCAAGGCGGTGGACTTCATGTCGCCGGAAAGATTCTGGACCGATCCGATCAAGATGCCACCCAAAGCCCCTCCGCCGCCTCCTCCCGAACTCCTCAAAGCGCAGATGGACAACCAGAGCAAGGAACGCATTACGGCTGCGGAACTGCTGCAGCAGGAGATCGAGTCCGAACGGGCTGCCGCTTTGGAGCGCTACAAGATCGATTCTTCCGCAGGGATCGAGATCATCCACAAGCAGATCGATCACGGTCATACGGTGGCCATAGAAGGTCTGAAGGCCTCTCATGCCGCCATTCTGCAAGGCCTGGACAGCAAGCTCTCCGGGGTTGCCAGTCAGACCCAAAGTGCAGTGAATGGCGCTCACGAGGCCATCGTTCAGCAATCGGTGAGTACCGAACATCTGCATAACACGCTCAACAAGGTCTTTGATGCCGTGCAACATACCGGGAAACTGGCTACCGCTAGAAAGGTCATCAGGAAGAACGGCAAAGGGGAAGTGGAAGGAGTGGATCTGGTCCATCCCGAGAGTGGGGAGATCCTGGCTTCTCACATGGCGTTGAAGGATCCCACCGGCAGGATCATCGGACTGCAATGAACGCCATTGAACGCGCCCAAAGGGCCAAAGCGATCCTGGAGGATCCCATCTACCAGGAAGCCTGGGACATGACCCGCATGAGACTGATCGAATCCCTGGAAGCCCTCTCGGTCGAGGAATCCGCGAAAGCGGAGGACTACCGGAAGTGTCTGAAGATGCTCAAAGGGGTGAGGATCAATCTCGAAACCATGCTGAACAGCGGCAAACTGGAGGCGTTCCGGCTCGAAGAAGCCCGGAAACGCCGTGACAACCCATTACGGGGGATCTTTCGATGAACGAGAGCGAAACTCAGGCCAATGAAGCGGGGGAATCGGTCGAGGATCGCATCCTCTCCAAGCTGGCCGGCTTACCGGCCGCTGAATCGGCTGAACCTGAACCGGTCAGTGATGGACTGGAGGACCTCGACTGGGAAGGCCAGACCCTGAAGGTCCCCAAGGGGTTGAAGGAAGCGGTTCTGCGGACGGATGACTATACCCGCAAGACCCAGGAATTGGCCTCCCAAAGAAAGCTCTACGAGACGGCCTTGGAACGCACGAATGCCGCGGCTTTGGAAAAAGCCTTCATGGAGTCCACGGCTCAGGAAAGTCAGCAACTGCATGTGATTGATGCGTATCTCGCGCAGATGGGCAAGGTGGACATGGCGAACATGCCCGTGGAGCAGATGCTGCGACATCGGCTGGAGATCGACTCCATTCGCGAGCAGAAACAGACCTTACTTGACTCCTTGGGTCAGAAACGCGCACAGTTCAAGGAGCAGATGCAGGCGCGCATCCAGGAGTTACGGGGTAAATCGCGCGAGTTGGCGTCCAAATCGATCTCGGGCTTTAATGAGGACACCGAAAAAGCCATCCGGACCTTCGGCGTGGCGGAAGGTCTCACGGAAGCCGAACTCGACAACGTCCTGCTCGACCCGCGTTCCTACAAGATCCTGTGGAAAGCCCTGCAGTTCGAGCAGGTCAAAGCCGGAACCCAAAAGGTGGACGGCAAGACCGAACGGGTCCTTCGCCCTGGCGCTGCCGGCGAACGCTTACCCGCCAAGACCGCCGATAAACTCAACTTCCACAAGGCGATGAAGGCTGCGGGAGATAATTCCGCCGCCAAGGCTCGGGTGATTGAGCAGCGACTTGCGGGGGTTTTCGCCAAGGGGCAGTAAATGACCGTTCTCACCGGTACAACCCTCACGTATGGCATCTCCTCGGGAGGTGGTATCCGTGAGGACCTGGAAGATGTGATCTGGGATCTGTTTCCCGAAGATACGTGGGCCGTCAGCAATCTCGACAAAATTGACGCCACAGCAACCACCCACGAATGGCTCTCGCAGCAGTTGGCCGCTCCCGCCACCAATATCGGGGTGGAAGGCGATGATGCGACCTTCACCTCCCTGACTTCTCCGAGTCGGTTCGGCAACTACCTGCAGATCATGTCGAAGACGTTCCTCGTCTCCGATACGGCGGAAGCCGTGAAGAAAGCCGGTCGCGGTTCGGAAGTCGCGCGCGGTGCGATGGTCAAGATGCGCGAATTGAAGCGCGATCTGGAACTCGCCATCACCACGAACCAACCCGCTACGGCAGGCGGTTCGACCACCGGTCGCTCCATGGCCGGCATGGAAACCTGGATCGCCGGTTACTACGCGAACTCACTGATTGGGACTTCGACAGCGACGACCCAGTCCTCAAGCGTGGTGACCGCATCCGCGTCTTCCGCCTCGACCACTCCCAGCGCCTCTTCAGGGGTTCCGGGAACCGCTCCCACCGATGGCACGGCGGGGACCTTGACCTCCACCGCGTTGAACATGGCCTTGGCAGGGGCCTGGAGCAATGGCGGGAATCCGTCCATCGTGCTGACTTCCGCCAAGCAGAAGGCCATCATCGATGGGTTCACCTCGATTGCGACCCGCTTCGTGGATGTGGATGCCTCCACTCAGTCCCCGATCATTGGAGCGGCGAACGTCTACGTCTCCGATTACGGACGTCATACCATCGTCCTGCACCGCTACATGAGAACGGCGGTCGTTCTGTGTCTGGACCCGAACTACTGGGCGATCGCCTTCCTGCGACGTCCGATGGCGCGGGAACTCGCCCGTACAGGGGATGGGGTGAAGTACCAGATCATCACGGAAGCGACCCTCACCGCTCGCAACTACCAGGCCTCAGGCAAGGTCGTAGGCCTTTAAGGAGAAGGGGGCGGCAACGCCCCCTTAACTATGTCGGACTTCTTCGAGATCGATCCGATTTCCGGGATCCGGACGGACTTCACCTGGTGTGAACGCACCCAGGAGTACACCCTTCACCGAACCTGTGATGTGGAACCGTATCTGAAGCGAGCCCGGGGGAAAGCATCAGAAGTCGGATTGAATCGAGGGGGGATCAAAGCGGGCTGGTGGCACTACGCCTGTTTACCCCCCATTGTGATCGTGCAGATGCGGGCCAAGGGCATCAACGTCTTCGATCAGAACGATAGCGCAAGGGTTTTCCAAGAGATCAACACCCACTATCCCCACTTGAGAACCACCACGGGAAATGAGGGGGGACGTGAGAAAATCTTCTTCACCTGAACCGCATCAGTTAGCCGCGGATCTAGCTCGACAGGGCAAGAACGAGGAAGCCTGGAAAGTCGCAGGCGAACTCCTGATTCATGATCCCCTGGATGTGAGGGCATTGGTCACGGCCAGCCACATCATGATGAAGTTCTTCGCTCCGGTGCAGGCCTACCACTTCGCGAGAACGGCGACTCAATTGGCCCCCGAGGATGATGCCTGCTGGACCAATCTGGGTCATGCGGCTTCCCAGATGTGGCTGGTTGAGGAAGCGGAGCGCTGTTATCTCAAAGCCTTGGAGGTCTGTCGGAGGGAAGACCGGCAGAAGATCCTGTGGCTGAACCTCTCGGCGTTGTATCTGGACAACGGTCGATTCCGGGAATCCGAACGGGTCATCCGTAAGCTGCTTGAGGTGGATCCCAGCTACGCGAAGGCCCAGGCGAACCTCGGGTTCTGCCAGCTGGCTTCCGGCAACTGGAAAGAAGGCTGGAAAGGCTATCACCAGACCATCGGATCGGATTGGAGACCCAAGGTCCAGTATCGGGATGAACCGGAATGGGATGGGACTTACGGAAAGACAGTCGCGATCTATTCCGATCAAGGGTTGGGAGATGAGATCAGTTTTGCCTCCGTGCTTCCCGATGCCATCGATCATTGCCAGAAGCTGATCCTGGATTGCGATGCCCGACTGGCGGGGTTATTCCAACGATCTTTCCCCAAAGCCAAGGTGTATGGCAGTCGCAGAGCGACCGGAGGTCATTGGGACAAGGAAGACTGGCAGATCGATGCTTCTCTGCCCTTGGGACAACTGGGGGAGTTCTTCCGAACCACTCCCGAATCCTTTCCCGGGACTCCCTATCTCGTTCCCTGTCCGGATCGAGTCAAACAATGGAAAGCGCTGTTCGCCCAGAAGCGCAAGCCCTGTATCGGGATCGCCTGGACCGGAGGGATCCCCAAGACCAATTCCCGCAACCGACAGCTCACGCTCGAGGAGCTTGCTCCTCTTCTGACTCTGGATGTTCACTGGGTGAGCCTGCAGTACAAGGATGCCAGGGAGCAGATCGATTGTTTCAAGGATGAGATGGTTTCACGTGGAGCCTCGGTCGATCTCGTCCAGTATCCCTGGGCAACCTTGACCCCGGACTACGACGATACCGCCGCTCTGATCGCCTCCTTGGATGCGGTGGTCTGCATCCAAACCGCCGTAGCGCATACCGCAGGCGCATTAGGGGTTCCGGTCTTTGTGCTGCTTCCCATGGCCACCACCTGGCGGTATGGGGAGGAAGGCGATCGTATCCCTTGGTATTCATCGCTCAAAGTCGTGAGGCAGAGTATCCATGGACAATGGACTACCGAGATCGAACGAGTCCGCGCTGATCTCTCCGGCTTACTTGAAGGAGCAGGAGAGACTGCACAGCACCGGTCACTACGGCACCGCCTCCATCCAGTACGCCCCGATGGTCAGCCAGATCATCGAGCGAATGGGTATCACGCACCTGCTTGACTATGGTTGTGGAGCACAGACCAATCTCGCCAAGCACCTCAAGATCAAGCAGAAGCTGACCTACCAGGCCTATGACCCTGGGGTGCCGAGATACTCCAAAGCCCCACTACCGGCTCAGATGGTCGCGTGCATCGATGTGCTCGAACATATCGAACCGGACTACTTGGACTCGGTTCTGAATGATCTTCAGCGACTGACCGAAGGGGTTATTTTCCTCAGCGTCCACACCGGACCTGCAGTCAAGACGCTCTCGGACGGGAGGAACGCCCATCTGATCCAGCAACCGATGTCCTGGTGGGTCCCTCAGTTCTGGGATCGGTGGGACCTACAGACCATTCAAGCCACGCATGAACAGGGGTTCATCGTGATTGGACTCGCTCGGGCGCAGATCGAATCTCCCCAAGGAGGGTTATGCGCATCTTCATAGGCTATGACCCTCGGGAAGCGGTCGCTTTCCATGTGTGCTGTCAGAGCATCCTGGCCAGCACGTCGGGGAACGTCTCCTTCCAGGCGGTGAGAGGTGATCCTCGGGATGGGACGAATGCCTTCACCTATGCCCGATATCTCGTTCCCTATCTGTGCGACTTCACCGGCTGGGCGCTGTTCCTGGATGGGGATATGACGGTGAACGTGGATATTGCCGAGCTCTTCCGCTGGACCGATACCTACTACAACAAAGCGGTTGCGGTAGTCCAACATGACTATCAAACCCGCCATCCGAAGAAGTATCTGGGGTCCACGATGGAGAGTGAGAACCGGACCTACCCGAGGAAGAACTGGTCTTCCGTGGTGCTGTGGAACTGTGCTCACTTCGCCAATCGCGTATTGATGCCGGAGTACGTGAATGAAGCGAGTCCCTCCTTCCTGCATCGCTTCCAGTGGTTGCAGGACAAGGACATCGGGGCTCTGCCTGAGGACTGGAACCATCTGGTGGGGGAATATCCTCCCGCCTCTCCTGCCCTGTCGCACTTCACTTTAGGGATTCCGGGGATCCGTCACTACGCGGATGACAGTGGATCGTGGACCTGGCATACCGCGCTCCTTCGAGCATTGAGATGTGCGGGAGAAACCCCTTCCGTGATGGTCCAGCGGGCCGAGGAGCGCATCGGTGAACTTCGCTAGCTATAGTGATTTCCGCAATGCGCTCCACGTCATGCTGGACGGGGATGATATCAGCCAGTCGGATCTGTCGGTTTCAGTACTGGATTTGATCATCGGAGCGGGGGAAACGCGGATCTACCGGGAATTGAGATCCAGTACGCAGGATGTGCCGTTATCGGTCACGACGACGGGAAACCTGGCGCCTCTACCGACTGATTTCCTCGAGCTTCGTGGCGCTCCGTATCTGGCGAACAAAGTGGTGGCGACCTATGCCCCTTGGGAAGCGGTGACCAATCAGATCCAGTTGCAGCAGACCACCTATGTCGCGAGCAACCCGATCCGGTACACCTTTCAGGGGGATAACCTCCTCTTCTTCCCCTCTCAACCCGATGGAACTACGGTTACCGGACAGTACTACAAGCGCTTTCCGGATCTGTCTTCTGGATTGAATGCTTTGTTCACCCGGCATCCGGATGTCTTCCTCTACGCCGCTTTGGCCGAGAGTGGTCCTTTCTTAGGAGAGATGGATCGGTTACCGATCTGGGAGCAGAAGTACACGGGATTGGTGGCCGCGGCGAATGAGCAGGAAAGACGCCGGATCACCCGAGGGAGCAAGCTCTCCACGAGGGTGGCGTGAAAACGAACTTCCTCGGACAAGCCTACGCCTCCCGCTCTCCGATTCTGGCCTCCCAAACGGCGATCAATATCTATCCTGAGTTCAATGAAACCACGGGATCCGGGATCGGGGGGTTCTACGGGACTCCAGGCCTGGAGAACCTCTTCCAAGGGGAGGGAGAGGTGCGGGGACTGTGGGTGACCCGCAATCTGTCTCTGGGGGGATTCTGGCTCTATGGCGTGATCGGCAATACCGTCTACCGGTTCGATCAGCACTATAGTCCTCAGATTCTGGGAGTACTGCCGAACTCCTCAGGCCATGTCTCCCTGGCGGATAATGGCACTCAAGTCGCCATTGCTCATCCCTCCGGATGGCACTATGTCGATGCAGTCTCCGGGGTGCTGGCTCCCGTTGCTGGAGCGCCGGGCGGGGCGATTCTGGGAGGGGAGGATAATTACGTCCTCTTCACGGAAGAATCCGGAGGGCAGTTCGGACTGACGAATCTGGGGGATGTGGCCACCCTTGACCCTCTGGATATCGCCACGGCCGAAGGGGCTCCCGATGACACGGTGTCTTTGCTCACCGATCATCGTGAAGCATGGCTCTTTGGAACCGAAACGATCGAGATCTGGTCGGATACCGGCGCGGCATTCTTCCCCTTCGAACGAGCTCCGGGAGGGTTCATCGAGCAGGGCATTTGTGCGCCCCGTTCCGCGGTCAAGATCGACAACTCCGTGATGTGGCTGGGACGAGACAAGAACGGTCGGGGGATTGTGTATCGAGCGAATGCCTATATCCCAGTTCGTGTCTCCACCCTCGCGGTGGAACATGCGATTGCCCAGTGGCCTGATCCCACCGATGCTTTTGCCTATGCCTACCAGGAGGAAGGACATACCTTCTACGTGCTGAGCTCTCCTTCCGGAGATGAAACCTGGGTGTATGACGTGTCCGCTTCTTCCCTGGCGCAGATGGCGATGTGGCATCAACGCTACTGGATGGATGAGTTCGGAGTACTACACCGTCACCGGGGGAACTGCTATGCGCAGTTCTATGGGGATCATGTCGTGGGGGACTGGCAGAACGGGAAGCTGTATCGGATGAGTCTGGACCTCACCGATGATGATGGGCAGGTCATTTACCGCGAAAGGGCTTGGGAAATCGAGTCCGAGGAGCACAAGAAGATCCGCCTGGATGAGATCGAACTGGTGGCGTTAGCGGGAGAAGGAGAATCGGAAACTCCGAAAGTCTGGCTCAAAGTGAGCAAGGACGCCGGTCGTCAGTGGGGGTTCGAGCGCTACCAAACTCTGGGGAATATCGGGCAGAGAAAGACCCGGGCGAGATGGCGACGGGCTGGTTCAGGACGGGATCTGGTTCTGAGAGTCGCCACCACCACCCGATCCAAGGTGTCCTGGGTGGGAGCGAATGTCCGGGGCACGGAGTTGGCTAGATGAGCACCTTGATCCCTCCCCGTTATGAACTGCCCATCATCGATGCCCGGACCATGCAGATGAGCCGGGAATGGTATAAGTTCCTGGTGCAATTGGCCCAAGCCGTGGGGGGATCCACCAGTGGGACGGAGGACGTGCAGTTGGATGCCTTGAGCGCCATCACCGCTGCGGAATCGCTCGCGCTGGCTCCCAAATCGGGGGTCTCTCTCTTTGAGCCCTCCGATCCTCCCCGGATCCCGGATGTCAGCCTGCTGGCGTGGTGGCCATGAGTCTCAGCGGTATCACTCTCGTTCAAGCCGTCCAGCTGCCCAACTCGGTAGCGGCTCAGTACACCTGTGGGGCGAACTCCCAGGTCATCATCCGTCACGCCGTCTTCGTGAATACCACCTCTGGAGCCATCACGGTCACCGCTTACATCATCCCTAATGGGGGCAGTGTGACCGATGCCGGGAAGGTCTTGGATACCTTCTCCATCGCGGCTCACACGGCTTATGTTTCGCCTGAACTCTCCGGGTGTGTGTTGAACGCCGGGGATACTCTGCAGTGCTTTGCCTCCGCGGCCTCTTCCGTCTCGCTCAATGTCTCCGGAATCCGACAGACATGAAGATCGTGAGAGAACCCTTTTCCGATGAGCTCCTGAAGGAAGTTCTGCCGCTCGCCCAACGATCCTGGGAGGAGAACACCGCTCTCAAAGGGGAACGCTGTGCGTACTTCGGCCGGCGGGACTTCCAGATCGAGCCAGATGTGGAGTGCTACCGCACGCTGGCCACAGCGGGAGTTCTGGTCATCATCACCGCTCGGGAGGAAGGAGTTTTGGTGGGGTATGCCATGGGGTACCTCAATCGCAGTGCCCATCACCGTTCGATCCTGTGTGGGTACGGGGATTCGATCTACCTCGAACCCGCTTATAGAGGCCATGGAGCGGCTCTCTTGAGAGCTATCGAGCGGGAACTGAAAGAGGGCGGTGCGATAGCACTGGGATGGCCTGCAACCCAGGACAGCCCGTTATATGCGCTCCTGAAGAGCTTCGGTTACGTGGGGGATGACATCGTGATGGAGAAGTTATGTGCGTAGTCGCTGCTGTGGGAGGGGCGGCTCTAGCCGGCTCCGTGATCCAAGCGGGTGCTGCAGGGGATGCGGCTAACGCCCAATCCCAAGCTGCTGCCAATGCCAATGCAACCCAGCTCCAGATGTATAACCAGACCCGGGCGGATCAAGCCCCATGGAGAGCCGCTGGAGGACAAGCGGTCAATGCGCTGTCGCAGTTCTATGGTTTAGGAGGGGTCAATGGCACTAACTCCAAGGCCCCGAACTTCAATTCTATCCTACAGAACCTGCCGGGCTATCAGTTCCAGATGAACCAAGGCACCCAAGCGGTGGATCGCAATTTGGCTGCTCAGGGGTTGCTGCAATCCGGGGCGGCAGGGAAAGCCCTGACCCAGTACGGTCAAGGGTTGGCGCAGAACTATGCCCAGCAGTATGTCGGGGGATTACAGAGTCTGGCAGGGGAAGGAATCCAGTCGAACGCTCAAACCGGCTATGCGGGGATGAATGCCGCGAACCAGATCGGAGGCAATCAGATCTACTCGGGGAACGCCCAGGCCTCAGGGTATGCCGGACAGGCCAATGCGATTGGGGCGGGACTCTCAGGACTGACCGGGATCTATGGCCAGTACAACACCATGAATCAGCTGCAGACCCTTCAAGCCCAGAATGAGCTTCAGGGGGCTGCTCCCTACTGGGGAGGACAGGCCGATCAATACCTGCAGCAGAATCTCCCTCCGGTAGCACCGATCGGACCCTAAATGGCTGACTTCTACCCTGCCGCATTGCAGATTCAGCAGCCCGATCTCTTGGGAAGCTATCTGCGTGGGCAAGCAGGAGCTTTGGCTGCCACTCAGGGTCAGCAGAACATCGCTCAGGGCCAGCAGGAACTGGAAGCGGGGGGTTTGAAGCTCGAACAGCTCAGAATGGCCCTGCAGCAGCAGAAGATGCTGTTCGGGTATGCCCAGCAACTAGCGGATGCAGGACAAGGAGCCCAGAATTCAGGGGCTCCGACGGGAGGCATTCAGAACGGCCCACAGGGAGCCGTTTCAGGTTCTGGTCCTCAGTCAGGTCCTCAATACGACGTGAACGATCCTTTGGGACCTTTGCTCGACCCCCGCAGAGTGGCCACCAATGCCGCGTTCGGGCAGATGAGCGCCATCATGAGCGGCAAGGACCCCAATACTGCGACAGCCGAGGCGTTGAAGCTGCAGACCGATGCCCGCAATGCAGCGATCGAGAAAGCAAAGCTCATGACGGAGATTCCTTCTGCCAATAATCCGATGCCGATGTTCAAGTCCTTCGCCCAACTCTCCCCGGATGAAGCGGGGGCGGCGTTGGCGAAGAACCCTCAGCTGATGTCGGCATGGCCTTCTCTTGCTCAACAGTACGGAGTGGATCCCTGGGATAAGAGCAAGATCCCTGTGGTAGCCGCGATGGAGTACAACAAACGGGGGGCTCCTTTGGGGCTCTCGGTAGCGGTTCCTCAGCAGTTGCGCAATGTGAATCTGGGTCAAGGAGAAGTGGGGCAGATCAATGAGGTGACCGGCAAGAAGGAAGGCGATCTGATCGAACGCCAGATTCCGGGGTATACCCTGGTGGACAAGTACGATCCCGCCACCAATACCACGACCAAGGTTCCCGTACAGACCAGCGGGTTTGGAATGGGAGGGGTGAATCCGGCTTCGGGACAACCTGTAGGAACCGGAACCGTCGGGGGGTTCAATGCGGGCATGAAAGCGCCCACGGATCCCGAATTCAAAGCAGCGATGTTTGCTTCTGAAATGCGCTCCGGCATGAACACCATGCAGAAGCTGGAAGATCAGGGCTTTAACTTGAGCCCCAAGACTCGTGCTCTGGTCATCAATGCTGCCACGTCCGAGGACAGTGGGGTCCTGCGACAACTCCTGAGTCAGGAGATGCTGGTGCATGGCATGACCCCGAAGGAGCAGACCTACATCGCAGGTCTGATGCCGATGCTTCAAGCCGCAGGACATGATCAATCCGGAGCTCGACTCACCACCGCGCAGATCCGCCAGAACGTGGAGAGCTTGCTGCCGGTGGATGTGAGGAATAAAACCGCGCTCAAACAGGTCCAGGAGAACCGTCAGGGGTTCTATACCGGTCTTCTCACTCAGGCCGGCTCCGCCGCTCAGCTGCCCCAGTACAAGAGCACATTGGCCTCTGATCTTCAGAACGCCCAGAATCAGGCTGGCGTAACTCGAACCATCAACGGCAAGACCTATACCCAACGTAATGGGAAGTGGTATGCCGACTGAGGTCACCGATCCTGCATTGCTCGCCCAGTTGAATGGGGAGGTTACCGATCCTGCATTACTGGCGCAGTTGAACGGTCCCCGTTATGGATCGGGACAGAGTTTCGATGTCACGAATCAGGGACAAGTCCCTTCAGACTCCCCCGAAGCACAAGCCGCTTACAGTCCTGTGGCCGGCAACTCCTTCCTCAAGAATGCGGTTCTCGGGATCGGCAAGCTCTATACCGATACGTATCTGGGAGCTCGGCAGATCTATGGTCAGGCCACGGGCAATCCGCTCTACCAGCAGGCGGTGGATAAACGGGCCTTGGATGCGCCCTTACAGGGGACTTGGGGAGGCAAGGTCGGACAGCTTGCCGGAGCATTACCTCTGGCCGCCATTCCGGGAGCGAATACGTATGCCGGGGCTGCACTCATGGGAGGGGGATTAGGAGCATTGACTCCGGTGACCCAGGATGAATCCCGTCTCCTCAATACCGGAGTGGGGGCGGGAATAGGGGTAGCCAGTAAAGCCGCAGGCGATGCGATCTCGAACTGGCTGACCAATCGGGCAGCACAACCTTTCCTCGGATGGAATCAGAGAACCGGTAATGCGGCGGCCGCTCAAGCGGTGGGTTCCGATGCCCCTCGATTGGATCAGGCCGCAATCGCAGCTGCCAATGAACGGTTCGGGCAGATCTTCCAGGCGGCGAGGAATCCTGATGTGGAGGTCAGTCTGGAACGACCTACCGCGCAAGCCATTGCGGAGGCGGCGAATGGATTGAACCAATCCTCCAAAGCTGCTTTCGAGAGCCAACCGGAAGTCGGGAACCTGTTGGCGGGACTCCGGGAAGGAACCTTGAATGCCGAACAGTTGGGGTCGATCTCGTCCAACTTAGGCAAGGAAGCCTCAGGCCAGATGTCCTCCCGGATGGGGGATCGGCAGTTAGGTCAAGCCTTGTTCTCCTTGAAGAACCATGTGGATGAGCTGATCGGGCAGAGCATTACCGATCCCGAACTCAAGGCCACCTATCAGGCCGCTTTACCACAGTATCGGGCTTTCTCCACCCTGACTTCCCGTCCCACCATCCTCAATTCCTCTACCGGGGATGTGAACCTGAGGAACCTGGGGAACTATCTGCAACGGTACGACAAGCCTGGGTATTTGAGGGGGGGCAATACGTCTGATCTCTATCAAGCGGCCCGTTTCGGACAGTCTTCAGGGTTAGGATCCCGACCTCCTCCTCCTATTCTGCAACCCTTCAAGTGGGCCGCTTACCACGCGGTCAACAATCCGGTCGTGGGAGTGATTGGAGGAAGCGTTTCTCGAGCCGGAGCCCCTTTTGCGCCGGCCATTCAAACGGGGTTACCGGCTCTGGCGACCGCAGGGGTTCCGGTCTCCCTATCGACCTATTTTGAAGAGTAGGATGCGCTTCACGATGCCTTGGGGTAGGCACCGATCCATCATCCGGACCATGGGGTCCATGAGGTACTTACTGATGAGCGGGGAGAGTCCTGAAACCACCGCTATCCCCAACGCCTGGGTGAGATCCATATGAGTACTCCGTTCCTGTCAGTCCCGGTGTTCTACTGGCCTGCCGCCCCCGGGGGACAGCTCTTCACCTATATAGCCGGATCGACGACCCCTAAGCAAACCTTCTCCGATCCTGCAGGGACTATTGTTAACGCAAATCCAGTGATTCTGGACTCCACAGGGCTTGCCACGGTGAGATTGGATTCCGGGTCCTACCACTTCGTGCTGAAGGACTCTACCGGAACCACGACGTTGTGGGATGCGGACTACTACGACGCGCCCTATCTCGTTCTGAGCCAGAGTCTGCTCGCCGGCTATCTGTACCCCCAAACCGCGATCGAGACCGCTGCTGGAGTGACTGCGGTCAATTTCATCTACAAGCCCGGCATTCCGGACCGGTATGGCACGAACACGAGTCCGGGGACGACGGATATGTCCGCCCCGCTCCAAAGTGCGGTCACCCAGATGCTGGCCGGTGGCGCTCCGGTTCGGTTTCTGTCCCATACCGCCTATCTCATCGTCACACCTCCCACGTTTGGTTCCTCGACCACGGCCATGCTGCCGATCGATATCGGAGCGGAAGGAGGGTGGGCGCAGATCATCAACGGGGCTGCAGCTAACAGTCCGACGTTTGACTTCTCCGGCAAGAACGGGGAGTGGGTCCATGATCTCGTGATCTGTGGTAACAGCACGAATCCGAACCACGGGATTCGCCTGAACAGCAGTGGCGGAACGGAATCGATCCGCTCTCGCTTCGAGCGGCTGATCTTCATGATGCCGGGTGTTGGACTCTATGGGGCAGACACCAACAGTGTGGTGATCCGGGACTGCAAGAGCTGGCCCGACAATCCGCCTGTGCTCCCCGTATCCATCACGGTGAACAATGCCGATCGGGATTCAGGTGCTTATTTCACCGGCAATTTCGTCAATGACATTACGGTCTATGACTTCGATGCCCTGGCCTCGACCAACTACAAGGCGAACTCCAGAGGGCTGAAGGTCGATGCCTCCCAGATCTACAACTTCCGGGTCATCGGGGGGAATTTCTCCGGCGAAACCGGCACCAACAACGAGATCGGCTTGCAACTGGGAGGCGCTTCCTCCAACGTCGAAGGAGCACTCGTTCTTGGCTGCTATCACGAGAATTCCAAGTTCCAGTTCAACAATCTCAACAACTCCCTCGTCATGGGCTGCAGCAACGGGGGATCTGGAGGTGGTCTCATCTTTCAGACCAACAGCACCGGGAACCACATCGGACCGAATGCCGAGAACGGTGCCACGCTGTCCTTTGACTCCGGCAGCACCGGGAATGTCTATGAGGGCGGCTACGGGACGGTGACCGATAACGCCACGGTACCGAACCGGGCGCTGGCGGTGAATCTCTGGGCGGACTCCGGGGGAGCGATCCTCAATACGCTGACCTACGCGGCCAGCATGACGCCCAACATGCATCTGGGGCGCATCATCCGGATCGTGGTGACCGATGGGAATGCCATGACCATCGCCAACCCGACGAATCTCACCGTAGGGCCTCCGGTCTATGTCGAGATCGTGAACGCCTCGGGAGGTGCGATGGGGACCATCACGTGGGGATCAATGTACAAGATGTCCGCCTGGACCAATCCGGCCAATGGGTTCAGCCGCACTGTCGGGTTCCTGTGGGATACGGTGCATTTGATCCAGCTCGGCCAGACTGGCGTGGACGTTCCGAATTAAGCCATGGCCAGGGAGCAACGGATTGATCCCGACATCAATCTCGGAGACGAGGAATTAACCCGCGTTGCCCGACTGATCGCCGAATCCGCAGCCCGAGCTTCGATCACCTATCACGAGGACGGGAAGGATACCCGGACCTGGTTCGCCGGCATCGGGGCGGTTCTCCTCACCGCTTTCATCATCGGGGGCTGGGCGCTGTCGAATCAGCTCTCCGCGCTCCAGCAGCGGGTCGTGGATCTCACCGCAGAGGTGACGGACCTGAAGAAACTCGTGGAACCCCGTTACAGAGGGGGGTCGGAGTGAGCATCCATCCCGAGCATAGCCCGGATCAATCCCTGAGAGCGGAAGGGGGAGCAAATATCGCTCAGGCCACCATTCATGGAGAGCGGGTCAAGGGATGGTTAACCACTGTCCTTCTGGGGCTATCGATTGCGATCAACGTCTGGTTGATCCTGGCTTACCAGGCTGCGCAACGTGAACAGCGCTTGCAGCAGTACAATCTGGACTGGTTCAAGACCCATGAGTTCGCGGATCTGAGGTCAGAGGTTGAAGTGGACCAGAAACTCATCACGGCCTTCGGGCCAAAGAATTGCAGGAGATAGTCATGGGCGGAGGAGGAACGATCATCATTGGCGGCGATGACCTTATCGAGAAAGTCAAAGACAATCTCTCACGGGTCGCGCCTTTCCGGATTCAGCACTTCAACTCGATCTACGCGCTCTACAAGGCCAATGAGCAGGCGGTCACACGGGATATGCAGGAGTTCGTACTCCGATGCGCTTCGGACATCCTCGATAACTGATGGATGGAGCAACTGCTATGGGCTTTGGGGATTCTCGTCACGGTCCAGATCGCCGTGGTGGGATTCATCGCCAAGGCCCTCTGGACACACGTGGTGGAATGTCGCAGGGTAGGGGAGACTTTGGCGGGAATGGCCTCTGATATCAGTCGGATCAAGGAGGATATCGGCAACCACGAAAGTGGTATCCGGGGACGACTGCATGAGATCGGAGGACTGGTGAACGAGCAGGAACTACGCATTCACATGCTCGAGGAGAAACGCCGCAGATGAGCGCCGTGGATCTGGCTTTGCCCCGACTGGAACAGGAAGAAGGTTTCCGGGGGACGGCTTACCGGGATACCCATGGCCATCTCACGATTGGCTATGGCTTCAATGTGGATGCCGGGATCACCCGTTCTGCCGCGGGAGCCCTCTTGGGAGCCCAGCTCACGGAATTGGATACCCAGCTCCAGAAGTATTCATGGTATGCGAGTCTTGATCCCCCCCGCCAATCCGTTTGCCTCGATATTGCCTTCAACGAGGGATTAGGGGGCTTATTGCACTTCCCCAAGATGATCGCCGCGTTGGGAGCCCAGGACTGGACTACCGCTTCTCAGGAGTGTCAGGTCCAGGACCCCAGGATTGCTCCGCGGTATCAGGGGCTAGCCCAGATCCTCCTCACGGGGCAGGTATGAGGAACGGCCGTGCCTTGAAACCTGGGGGAAGTAATCGGACCCCCTTCACCCGCAGGATGTGGCAGGCGTGGTTACGTCGATTGAACGGTCCTGAGGGAGCGGATCCCCAGTACCGATACCTCTCCAGAGGGATCCAGGAGTTCCGGGAGATGCTCGCCGGCAAGGAACCTCAGGAGTGAACTCCTGGAAGCTTCTGACTCATCGGGCGACCGCTTACTTCCAGGCGGTGTTATCGCTTTTGTTCGTCGGGGGCTACTTCTTCGTGCTGAGCCAGTTTCTCTATGGCCATGTGAAGGTCCCGGGAGAGCATCATGATGCTTTGCAAGTCATGCTGGGCGTATTGACCGCGAATGTTGGCACTGTGATGACTTTTTGGTTTGCTAGGCAACGAATCTCTGGCCCAAATCAGAGCGGCGCAACATCGTGAATACCATCTGGTCTATCGAGCGGGCATTCGAAACCCCACGCCAGAACACTGGCGCGCTTTCTCAGTGACCGCCCCTCGAGATCCGTCTCATCGCCCAGCCCCTCGTCAGACGAAATAGGAGCCCGCTATGGCCGATCCCACTACCCCCTCACCTTCTACCCCATCCCTCAGTGTGACCTCCCTGGAGGCCCGTATAGCGGTCCTGGAGGGGAAAGCCAAAACCGATGCTTCCAAAGCCTGGGCCTGGATCAAAGGGAACTGGTTACATGGGGTGACCTGGGCTGCGGTGATTGTGGCCAAGGTGAAAGGCTGGTTGTGATCTATTTGAGGCTGGCAGCCTACGGACTGGCTGCCCTGCTGCTCTTTGGAGCAGGGTGGAAAGTGGCCTCCTGGAGGGATTCTGGGATCCTGCAAGCCCGAATCGCCTCGGATGCCACGGACCGAGCGAATGCGGAAACGGCGATCCGAACCGCCTTACAGGCCCAGCTGGTAGCGGCTCAAACGACGGCCCGAACCAATGCCCAGATCGTGGAGAACCTGCAACATGAGAACGCGAATGTGGTGGCTGCTCGGGATGCCAATCTGGCTCTGGCTCACCGCTTGCTCACCCGTCAGACCTGCCCCGCCTCCAGTACTCATTCCGTGCCAGAAACCCCAGATCAGCCCGGAGCTTCTGGAACCTCAAACCCTGGAGCCTCTGATTCGCTTGCGGGAGATCTTGTCGCTGCCGCCGACGGCTACGAAAGATGCGTCAACCAGCTCAATGCCCTCATCGCGGAACTGAAGCCACAGCTATAGAGATCGACGCACTCCGCGACTTCTGAGGAAACGCCACTGGCGCGCCATGAGAGCCTTCAGCGACCGGCGGATGCGCTCGCTCACCGTCGCCAATTCCGGCCCTTCTCCGCGTATGAGCCGCTTGTACTGCGGCCGGCTGAGCAATGGCTTGATGTTGGTGGCTAGTTCCCGTCTGGCTTCCTGCATCAGCTTGCGCATCTGCGGATCGGCCTCGAACTCCTCGATCAGCTCGTCGAGCGGAATCCATTTATCTGCCATGTGACTCGTTCAGGTTCTCTGTGCGGGTATTCCCGCATAGCCATTAGGGACCGCTCGCAACTGGGCGTTCAGCAGACTTTCGAGCAGGGACGCGGTGGCCATCCGCGTGAAGAGACCCGCATAGCGCTTCCCATCACCCTCCGGGTCAAAGGCCCATCCGGGCTGCCAGTAGACCTTCACGCGCATGTACTCAGCGTTCGAGGATACCCGTACGCTGGAGATGCGGCGCCGCAGGGACTTGATGGGGGGCGCGCTCACGATTTCACTGCGGCTGAATCAGTTTGGCAATCGCACGTGGGGCAGTGCGGCGGCTCCCGCGTCTTGCCAGTGGGGTCAGGATGAATCGGTGACGGTTCGTAGGAGAGTCGCAGGGCTTCGCTCGCAAGGTGGGCGCAGAACTGCTTGAGAATCGGACACTCGTTGCCGGGGTCTCCGCAATAGGTTCTGGAAATCTTATCCAGCGTCGCTCGCAGCCTCTCGATCTCCGCCAGCAGCCGCTCGTTGACTATGGCGCTGCCGAGCTTCCACTGGTCCCGCTCGGCGGTCAGGCGCTCGATTTCTGCAAGTAAGGAAGTGATATCGCCATGGGCGTAGCTTTGGTCATTGACGGCCCAGCGATCCCGAATCGCCTGTAGTTGCTCATTTGTCATGTCCGCACCTTATGCCGCCATCTCGAGCAATGGTTGCTGAGCTGCTGGCATTTCTGCCGGGAGCATCTGATACACCCATAGGCCGCCTTTCGTGAATCCCACATGGCGGAAACCGGCCTTTCGGTAGCACCGGCCCGGATCGCGCTTCCTGCGGGTTTTGGCTGCGTCTACGAAGGACACCATGCCGAGGTCTGGTACGGCAGGCCAGCAGGCTCTAGTCGCCGCCACGGCCTCCCTAATCAGCTCTGAAGCAAGTCCCGCGCCCTCTGTGCGGAAAAGACTGTTGACCCAGGCTCCGGGCCACGCATGCCGCACATATCGCGCGAATGGCCATGAGGTAGTCCAGACTGCCTTCAGATCGACCGTTTTGAATACCAAGCAGCGCCCTGGCGGCACGAATTGCGGCGAGCCTACCTTGCGGCGGTTGTAGTGCCGGTCAGCCAGCGGCAACACGTCAGCATCGAAGCGATGAGAAACAGTCCATCTCATGGGTTGTGTCCGTGACGGTTATTCGATACCGACAAACGATCCCGTTTGGCTCGCGGGCTTCGCTGGTTCGGCATTACTGCTTTCGGTCCAGCAACCGCACCGGTATTGCTGCTCGCTGCGTA
>Ga0335069_10000887_pt1 | contig 47964 bp, 65 predicted proteins | sample Lox_Sample_11_FD_206714 | JGI IMG/M metagenome (GOLD analysis project Ga0335069, IMG submission 206714) | Soil microbial communities from Loxahatchee National Wildlife Refuge, Florida, United States - Lox_Sample_1.1 | ecosystem: Environmental > Terrestrial > Soil > Wetlands | place: USA... | reverse complement strand
ACGGTTGTCTGAAATTGCGGCCGGACGTCCCGGCCGACGACCAGGCGACCGGCGGCCTATTCCGGGAGGTTTGACCGATGCCGATTCCGACCATTGACCGAATCGAGACGCGCGATTGGGTGAAGGACAACGACGGCCGGTACCACGATGCCGGCCCGCGGCTTGTTTCCGCGGTCGCTGGCGAACTCACCCAAGCGCTTGAACGTGCCCCGGGCCTGAGCGGACTGGAGTACGTTTCGACCAGGGGATACAACGCGGGGCCAACCACCCGCTGGCCCGAGGGGGAAGTCTTCGTGGCTTTGCAGGTTGGCGGAAATGAAGGCTATAGCCTGTCCGTCTACGTCGTCCTGGCCCGAGAGCAAGATAAGACCGCGGCCGCGCGCGTCGTCCAGGTTATCCGCGCTAAGCTGTTGAGCACCCATGACGACGCGCTGGCGTACCACGCGCTGGCGTTCCATTTGCTGGGAGCATAGGCGCTAAATTCGTGGCGGGCGAGGCCCGCCGAATCGACTTCCAACCTTGCCCCGGTAGTGTGCCGGGGCTAACCTTGTGTCCGGTCCACTTCGGGCCGGACGGTTCAAACCGGGAGTACAACCATGCGAAACGACGGCGACTCTTGCGAGCATTGCCCGGCCGAAGGCGGAGGGTGTATTGTTTGCTCGCCCGCCGTGCCACGGACGGCCAAGCTTGTCTGGGTAAACGACGGCGAGGACGCCGGCATATATCACATCGGCTACGGCAACGAGCGCTGGCGGGCCTTCGCCGTCGAAAACGACGACGAGCGCACCATCGGACACTACGACACACTGGCCGAGGCGCAGGCCGCGTGCGTCGCCGACGCCGCAACTTGCGACGAAACGGCCGACCTTGACGAACCGCCATTTACACCGGCCGCGTCGGCCGACGAGGCTATCGTCCGCCTGGCCGCGATCCGCGACCAGTAGCGGTTAGGGGTTTAGTCCTTTCCATCAGCCGGGAGAAAGACCATGAAGAAAGAGTATCTAGGCGACGGAGTTTATGCGCGGTTCTACGACCACGGCTCCATCATGCTCACCGCCGAGGACGGCATAGAGACTACGGCCACGATCCACCTTGACGACGACACGTTTGAGGCCTTGCTGCGGTTCGTTGGCGAGGTTCAGCGCGTCGGCGCGTGCGACTGCCAGACCAACCCCGACGGTACCATCGGCCGACGCTGTCCGTACCACCGGGCCGCCAGCCGCGGCATTGCCTGTTACCCAGCCTACGCGCAGGGCAAGGGGCCGATGACGCTGGCCGCACTGGCCCCGCTGATCCGTAGCGCAATCACCCACAGCAATAACCGCGAACTGTTGACCGACGACGAACGTACCACGCTCTGGACGCTGGCCGCCAAAATGGAAGAACGCGAGAAACTGAGCCGGGCCGTGTAGCCCGGCGCATTCCTTTCCACCCACACCGGGAGTTGACCAATGCGACAGTTGACAGAAACCGTCAAGGCCCTGCGCGAGCAGGCCGACCGATTGGAGACGCTGGCCGAGGGGCCGCAAATCGTCCACCCGGACGACATCCGCATACGCGAAGCGGTCCGCAGGCTAAACCTCTTGCCAGTGGCTCCGTACGAGGTTTGCCAAGCGCTGAAGTGCGATACCAATGGCAAGTTTAGGCTTAGATTTAACGTTACTACGAATGTTGGCGAATACACGTTCGGCGACACCCTGGTTGAGGTTATTGAGAAGGTCGAAGCCCGGCACGACGTCCGGCCGGCTCCTGCCGTTGACGAGGACGCTTTGAATCAATTCGACGACTTCACAACCGACCTCGCCACGCCCGACCTGTCCGATCTGTGACCGTTTGATCCCGACGCCGGCGGGGGTGACACCTCGCCGGCGCTTCACTTTCCACCCACAAGGAGCCGACCCAATGACGAACGAAGTAGCGACCACGCCGAAGCGGCCGCGCAAGGCCGCGACGCCGGCCGTCATCGCCGCGACCGCCGACCCGGTTGCGGCGCTTAACTACATCCTGACCAGCGGCGGGACGCCGGAACTGGTCCGCCAGGCGATGGAGATTGCCAACGCCTACCAGGACCGCGAAGCGGCCAGAATCTTCGGTGAGCGCTTCGCCGCCTTCCAAGCCGAGCTGCCGCAGATTGAGAAAACGCGGTACGTCCAGCGCAAGGACGGCGGAAGAATGTACGGATTCGCCGCGCTGGAGGACATCGAGCAGGTTGTGCAGCCCATCAAGGCCCGGCACGGCCTGAGCACGTCCGGCACAATCAAGGCCGGTACGGACGGAATCGAAGTCGTTTGGGACATCCAGATCGGCCCGCACACCAAGCGCAAGGAATACATGCTCCCGCCGATCGCCGCCGCGGGACTGTTGCAGGGTCAGGCCAACGCGACGCAGAATCTCGGCGCGTGGATGACGTACCTGCGACGCTACACCTATTGCATGGCGCTAGGTATCGTCGTCCGCGAGGAGGACACGGACGCCGCCCAGGCCAAGGACATGACGCTACTGACCGACCAACAGCGAGCGAACATCGACCACTGGTTGGCCCACGGTATTCGCAAGAGCGATGGTGAGATTCACCGATTCACCGAGGCAAGTTTACTCAAATGGCGGCAGCCCTTCCTCGCCGAGGCCGACCGGTCGCTGGATAAACTCACCACGACGGATTATGAAATGATCGTTGCCACCTTCAAACCGAAGGGGGGCGACGGCCGATGAGGCGGTACACCTCGCCGGAAGGATTCCATCGGCACCAGTGCCCCGACTGCGGGACCGTTTGGGAGCACCGAGACAAAGACCACCCCGCCAAGGCCGAATGCACCGGGCCGGCGGCGGCACACGCCTGTCCGCAGGCAACGTGCGTCGGACGGCAGACTTGGGTATACGACGGGCCGGACGCCCCGGATTTTACGACCAACCACCAACTGGGAGAATCGACATGACCATTTACGACAGCTTCCAACAGTACACGCCCGAATGGTGGGCTATCCGCCGCGGCGTTCCGACCGCGTCGGAATTCCACCGAATCATCACCGCGGCCAAAGGCGAATTCGCCGCCGGCCACAAGAGCCTAATCAACGACCTGATCGGCGACGAACTGGATAGCGAATACCCGCGACTGAACGACGGCGCGAGCGTCGCGATGAAACGCGGCACCGCGCTGGAGCCCGAGGCCCGCGGGTTGTACGAGGTTTGGGCCGGCGCACCGATCCGCCAGGTTGCCTTTGTTACTACCGAGTGCGGGCGGTTCGGCTGCTCGCCCGATTCGCTGGTCGGCGACGACGGGGTCCTCGAAATGAAGTGTCCCATGCCGAGCACGCACGCTGGCTACGTTCTTGACGGCAAGCTGCCGGCCGAATACCGGGCCCAGTGCCACGGACACTTACTTGTCACCGGCCGCAAATGGTGCGACTTTATGAGTTACCTGCCGGGCCGGGAGCCGCTCATTATCCGAGTCGTGCCGGACGACTTCACCGCCAAGCTGGCCCAGTGTCTGGCCAAGTTTGACGACGCCTACCGGGCGGCGCGGGACCGGTTCAAGCTGCCCAACCCGCTCCTGCCGTTGGCCCTGCCCGACTTCAGCCCCGCGACCACGCCCGGCGACCGACTCGTCGCCCAGGCGGTTGGCCTTTACACAGGAGTTTAACCCGATGAAGCAAGCCCTCCATCCGACGACGCCCTGCCCGACGGTTTTTCTGAATTCCGTGCGAAACACATGCGCCTGGATATTCTCGACCACGGCTACGCTGACCGCGAAATCCGACCCCGATGCCCCAATGGAGCAATCTAAACAAGACTTCGTGGCCCATTACGAGGCGATCGTCCAAAAGGCCGAGAAGCGCGCGGAGGGCATCCGCGGGAACCGCGGCGACGGGGTCGTCATCACCTGCGGTGACGTCCGCATGATTTTCGAGAATGCGCTCCGCGTTGCGATCGAGCTCCTCGCGGCCGATTAGCTCACTTCCCCGCGCCGGGGCTTGACAACCCCCGGCGCTTTTTTTAGACTCTGCCCCACGCACTACGCGCCGTTCCACCCGCGCTACCGCATCGAGTCGTACCCCTGCCCCCCTGCGTCGCGCTTCAAGGCGGGTGGAACCTCTTTAGCCGACCAGGGGGCCGCCGGGGCCCTTACAGCGAGACCACGCAATGAAGCGGCATCCCATCTGCGACGAATTGAAGATCCCCGAGCCGAAGCGGGCCGACATCGACCGTATCAAGGCCGACATGGAGCAGAACGGGTGGGACCCGCGGTTTCCGTCGATCGTTTACCAGAATCGCATTCTCGCGGGTAACACGCGCGAAATCGCCGCCCGCGAGCTCGGCATCCGGTGTGTCCGCAAACCGTTCCGGGGAACCGTCGAGCAGGCCAGGGAATTTGTCATCCGGTCCGAAGTCAATCGGCGTCACATGACCGCGGACGAACAGAAGGCCATCGCCGAGGCCCGCCGGGCCCGGGCGGCCGAACTCAGGGCGAAAGGGGCGAGCACCCGGACCATCGCCGCCGAGACCAAAGTCTCGCAGGCTCAGGCCAGGCGAGACCTACAAGCCGCAGGTGAGACGGGGGGCTCACCTGACTCGTTGGTGAAGGGAAAGGACGGGAAAACCTACGAGGCGAGCAAGGTCGACATCCGCTGCGCGGCGTGCATCCGCAAAATCCCGAACAGCCATATATCGGTGAAAGGCTGCGAGGCCTGCAAGCGGCTCAAGGAGGAAGCTAAGGCAAGGAGCAAAGGCCGGACGGAGCCCGGCACGCACGAACCCGCCGGGAAGCGGGGCAAGCGGACGGGCGCGGCCGCCTACGACTTCCGCCGGTTCCATTCCATTTACGGCCAGCTTCGGCGCGAGATATCCGTCGTCGAACGCATCTACGGCCAGACCGACCTGGCCCGCGGCGACGAGGTCCGCGCAGGCCTGGACGCCTGGAAGAATGACCGCTTTTTCATCTGGTTCCGGGCCGTCTCTGGCACCGAGGCCAAACCGGTCTAACCCCATGATCGACCTACCCCGTTGGCCCCACCAGACGCGCGGCCTGGCGCGCTGGCAGGATAGCTACGACCGCAACGTCCGCCGCGTTTGCCTTGCCTGCCCCACGGGCGGGGGCAAGACGCTGGTTATGGCGGATATAATCGCCGCCGTCGTCGGCATCGGCCGCCGCGTCGCGCTGGTCTCGAACCGGAAAATACTCATCGACCAGATTATCGGCGACTTGGTCGAAATGCGCATCGACCACGGCGTCCGCGCCGCCGGCCACGACCCGGACCTGGCCCAGCCCGTCCAGATATGTTCGATGCAAACCGAGGTTAGCCGGGTCCTCAAGTCGAACCGCTGGGACCTGCACACCCGCGAGCCCGGCGACCTGCTCATCATCGACGAGGGCCACCTTTACACGACCGGCCACGCGATCACCTACCGCCATAAGGTCCTGGACCGCGGCGGTTTCACGCTGGACGTCACCGCAACGCCGATCGGGCTGGGCAACGTCGTCGACGAACTGATCGTCATGGCGACCAACAGCGAGCTCAGGGAGTGTCAGGCCCACCTCTACATCGACCACTTCGCGCCCGACGAGCCCGACCTGATCCCCGGCAAGAAGACCGCGGGGATAAAGACAAAAATGCGCGAGGGCGAGGACCTGTCGGAGAATCAGAACCGGGCGGTTATGGGGGCCGTCGTCAACGGCGAGGCCAACACGAAGCTACAGACGCTGTTGCACGGCCGCATTTGGCCGAACTTCGAGAAGATCAACCCCGCGCATGACCCGTTCATCTGCTTCGGGCCCGGCGTCAACGAGTCGATCTGGATAGCCCAGCAGTTCACCGCCCGCGGCGTCCGGTCGGCGCACATCGACGGCGAACACATTTGGCTGGACGGCGAACTGCACCGGCGGACGGCGGACGACGCCATTTGGAAGGAGGTGCTGCGCGAGAGCGAGTCCGGCTCGATCAAAGGCCTCTGCTGCCGGTTCGTGCTCCGCGAAGGGTTTAACGCCCCCTGGATCAAACACGGCATTTTCGCGACCGTGTTCGGGTCCGTCCAAGCCTATTTGCAGGCCGGCGGCCGGTTGTCTCGGTATTACGCGGGGTACGACCGTAAGACGCTCCAGGACCACGGGGGCGGATTCTGGCGGCACGGCAGCCTGAACATGGACCGCGCCTGGCACCTGAACGACACGGCGGCCTCAATCTACTTCAAAAGGGCCAACCGCATCCGGGAGGGCATCGAACGGCCGCCCGTCGTCTGCCCCCAGTGCTCCCGCCCGCTGACCCGCAGGGAGTGCCCGTGCGGCTACACGATCCGCGTTACAAAACTCCCACGGGCCGTCATCACGACCGAAGGGGAATTGCAACTCAAGACTGCCGACTATTTCCCGCCCGTCCGCCGGAGCACGCGAAATGACCAGACCACCATCAACCGCTGGATTGTGACGTGGAAGCGGGCTTGCTACCTCGCCTGGCACGCAACATTCGCGCAGGCCGAGGCGGACTTCGCACGAAAGAACTTCGGATTTTACCCCCGCCGGGACTGGCCGCTCATGCCGAAGAATCCCGACGACCTTTACAACCGGGTGCTGGACGTGCCCGTGGACCGACTGATTGGTGACCCTGATTTACTCGCGAGGATGAGGGTCCACCAGGAGAACCAGCTCGCGAAATTGGAGCGATTGCAACATGGCGAAGACCTCTTCCCGGAAACCGACAAGGCAGCCGTCCCTTCCCCGCATGGGGCCGAAGCGCAACCCGAAAATTGAGGGACTGGTCGGCAAGTACCTCGAAACCCGCAACGCCTTCAAGGACGCCGCCAGGCCGTTCTCGTCGGCCAAGGAGCTTTTGCAGGCCGCCATGAAGGAGGCGAGGCTGCACACCTACGAGAGCGAATACGGCACCGTCAAGCTGAGCAGCAAGGAGAAACTCAGCGTCGAGGCCAAGAAGGGGGAGACCATTGAGGCTTGAAACCGACCGAACGTGTGCCGGCTGCGGGGCCCCGATTGCGTGGTTCAAGTCGGACGCCTCGCGGCAGATCATGCCGCTGGACCCTGACCCCGTCCCGGACGGCAATATCGTGATCCGCGGCGGCTGGGCCGTCGTCGTCGGAGCCTCCCTGATGGGCCCGACCGCCGAACCAGGCGAACCGAAATACAAGAGCCATTTTGCGACATGCCCGAAGGCGAGCCAATTCCGACGGACGAAGCGGAAGTAACCCGCGACCAGCGGGTCGACGTCCTGCGTCGAACAGCTATGGACGGCGACGTCCGCCAAATGGTCCTCAAGGTCCAATTGGCGGCCGAGCTCTACCCCGAGGCCATGCGGGCCGCCCTGGCGTACGTTTTCGACACGTCGGCGGTCGAGGGGTGGATGGCCAGCGTCGCAACGGCGGCCAACCACGCCCAGCTTAAACTGGCCGAGCTGGCCGAGGTCAAAGGCTGGTTGGAGGTCAAGGCCGGGCCGGCGATCGAGCGGGCGATCGAACTGGCCGGCGAAGTCGAAACACTCCGGCGCGAGAACGCCGCGCTGAAGACGGAGCTTGGGGAGTTGAGGGCCAAGGTCGGCACCGCGTTCGACTACCTGCGAGAGGTGGTCAGGAAACTTCAAGCCAAGGGGCTATTGCCCCCAACCGCGGCCAAGCCGCAGAAGGGCCAACATGGCGAAGGACGACACAATCAAGGTCCGACCACTCGGTAACCGGGTGTTGGTGAAGCCGGACAGCAACGAAAAGACGGCCGGCGGGCTGGTACTGCCCGACAGCGTCAAGGACCAGTGCCGGCGGGGCGTCATCGTCGCCGTCGGCGAGGGGCGGCTGAACATGGAGGGCGGACCCCGGGTGGGGTTTGAGAGAATGCACTACCCGATGCCGGCCGGCGTCAGGCCGGGGGCGGTCATCCTCTACGGGCGGTACGCGGCGAGCGACACCAAGGGGGTCGACGACCTGAAAGGCCACATCATCGTCGACGTGGACTCGATCCTTGGCGTCATCGAGGGTTAGCGGCTATGGTCAGGTGTTGCTGGCACAACTGCGCGGACCAGGCCGTTCGCGTATTCATCGACCCGGCCCTGAAGGTTCGCGGGTTGTGCCAGTTTCACCTTCCCCAGGCGGAACGGGCGGCGGACGCTCTGGGGGTTGGAAAACTGCACACCCTTCCGCCCCCACAATCGGGAGTGACCAACCATGAATGTACTCGTACGAGCAGGCGAACAGGCCGATCTGGACGTTAGGGTCGTCAACTGCGCCGGGTGCCACAACGAGTTGCTCGGCGACGGCTACCTGGCCGAATTGAATCGGGCCGAATGGCCGACCTGGCCGCGCCTCGCCTGGCGGCTGTTTCGCCGGGGCGACGTCGTCAGCCGGCGGCTGTACGTCGGGACCGAACTTCGGCCGTTCTGCGCCAAGTGCGTGAAGGGAGGCCGCCTTGAAAGTGTCAGACGCCGCCACGCTCAAAGGTTTTCGCCGGCCCGGGCGGTGCGAGCGGTGCAAGGCCCCATGCCCTGACGGCCGCGATCCGCATCATGGTTTCATAACCCGCGGGGCCGGCGGCCCGGACGTCCCGGAGAACCTCGCGGCGTTATGTCGGCGGTGTCACACCGAGGCCCATTATTCGGCTAAAGTGTTCCGCGAGATTCAGCGAGTTATCGCCGGCCGGGAGGGCCTGACTAGTGACCGCATCAAGCGATGGCTCTGGGCGATCGTCCGAGCCCCCAAAGGGGGGTCCTGCCCCCCGCGGCCCTGGGCTGCCGACAAAGCCCGAAGGTTGGGCCCGGTACGACCGGGACCGGCGCGTCCTGACGGTCCGGCGGGTCCTCCGCCGCGGAAAGGCAAAGGTGCCCTACGAAGTCGTGACCGTGTACAGCGTCGAGCACCTCGATCCCCACCCGTCGATCGGGAGCCCGGCCGTCCGCCTCACCCAAGCGGACGGGACGACGTACGACCTGATTCGGACCAGGTATGGGTGGACCTGTGAGTGCCGCGACTGGGTCAGCCGGCGGCGCAATGGCGAACCGTGCAAACACATTTTGGCGGTCACCAAGGCCGGCGTACTGGACGCCGACCGCGGCGACGCCTGGGAGGGGCCAGACCATGACGGTAACAGTGATTCCGACGAATGAGATTTACATGGTGAACGGGAGCAAAACCCGGCTCTGGACCGGACGCCTGGACACGGGCGAATGGGTCAGACTCTTCACGGCCCTGGTCATAACCTCCGACGAGGGCATCGACAAACTCGTCGAGGTCGGACTGCTCCACGTCGACCCGGAGGCCTACGAACCGGAATTCGCCTACCTTTCGGAGCCGAAAGCCACCGAAAGGGACCGGAAGAGGAGCGACCAATGAACACGCCGACCATATTGACGTTGAAACTGTTGCGAAAGAACGGGTACGAGGCCGCCGTCGTCGAGCGCCGCAACTGGTTCGCCGGGCCACCGCATATGCGGTGCTCGGCCTGCAACAAGAACCGGGTCGGCAAGACCATCGACCTGTTCGGGTGGGCTGACATCGTCGCCGTCTGGGGAGGAAAGGCTCCCGCCCCCATTACCGGCACGCTGTACATCCAAACCACGTCACGGCGCAACAGATGGAGCCGCCTGCACAAGATCATCAACGACCGGATCGCCAGAAAGGTGATCGAAAGCGGCAACACGATCTGGCTGATCCACTGGCACCAGCCGGACGGCCACGGGACCCGCTGGGTGCCGGAAATCGAATTCATCGACCGGGCGGCGTTAGGGAAGCACAAGCGAGGGAAGGTACAACCGGCATGATCGTAACGTCCCTGGCCCCCTGGTTCGGAGGCAAGCGCAACATGGCCGCCACTATCGCCAACCTGATCGGCCCGCACAAGGCCTACTGGGAGCCGTTCTGCGGGTCGATGGCCGTGCTCCTGGCTAAGCCAAAGGTCACGAATGAGACGGTCAACGACCTGCACGACGACCTTATCAACCTGGCGTGGACCATCCAGCATCACAAGCTGGGCCCGGCCCTCTACCGCCACCTCCGGCGGGTTATCCCGCACCAAACCGAAATGACCGCCGCCCGCGCAATACTGGACCAGCCCTTCGAGGCCGTTCGCACCGACCCCAACCTGGAGCGGGCGGCCGCGTATTTCATTAGTTCGTGGATCGGCATGAGCGGCCTTTCCGGGACGCCCGCCGGCGAGCAACGCAAGCGGGGCGTCGCCCGCCGCTTCACGTCCAACGGCGGCAGCCCGGGGGCCAGGTTCTGCAACGCCGTCGAGTCCATTCCGGCCTGGCGGGAGCGAATGCGGCGGGTGTTCGTCCTCAAGACGTGCGGGCTGGAGATCTGCGAAAGGGTCGAGGACAAGGCCGGCACCGCCATTTATGCCGATCCGCCCTACCTGGTCAAATCGGTGGAGTATACCCACGACTTCAAGCCGGCCGACCACGAGCGGTTGGCGAAGGCCCTCGCCCGATTCAAGCTGACGCGGGTTGTCGTCAGCTACTACGACCACCACTGGCTGAACGACCTGTACCCCCCTGCCCGGTGGCAGCGGATCGACTGTACCCGCACCAAGAGCATCAACAACCCCAACGCAAAGGCCAAAGAGGAAAAGCGGCTCGCGCCCGAGGTTCTGCTGGTCAACAGCCAGCAGTCCGGAGAGTTGTTCGGGTAGCTGAGAAAAAGATGGCCCGCCGGCGACCAAACCGGCGGGCCCCAACCGGGAATGACCTGGGTGAAGTGTTGAGAGTATCCAGCCAGGCCACACACATTGTAGGGGCAACGGGCCCCGCCTGGCCACCATGCCGTAGCACAGCAGCCCGCGAGGGCCGCAGAGACTCAGGTAAGCCGCCCCGGTCGCAAGGGGCGACGACCGGCCGGGCCCTGCCCACCAAAGCGGGGATGAATCGAACCCGTCGGCCAACTGCCGAACCCCGGCCGGGGTGACCTGTCCATTCCGCCCGAGCTGGCGGCCCCGCAAGGGGGAAGGGATTATAGGGTTGGGGGATGATCCGCCCGGTGCCCGCGTCCGAAGGGAGCGGGACGGGCAACTAAAGGAGGTGTGTTATGCGCTACCGAAAATGGCCCAAAAGCGTTGTCAATTGGGCCAAACATTACTGGGGAAACACGGCCGGCTACTTGGAAGCGGCGTACGAGCCGTCTACGACCCCTCCCAGTATGGCCGCGATCCTTCTGAGAATGATGGCCGACGACTTCGAGCGGCTAAACCGCGACGTCAAAGACAGCGACCGCAAAGACGCGGTGCAGCGGTCCGGCGCGCTATCAAAACTCATCGATCTACTTAGCATCACCGGCTTCAACGGCATCGGCGTCATTGGGGCTTTGATGGACGTGATGCTAGACCAATCTTCCGAGGAGGCTCTGAGTAATTAACATGACCACGTTCGAAAAAAGCCTGGCGTACCTGGACAAGTGGTACATCGCAAAGGCGGTGTTCCGGGTGTACTCCTGGAATCACCGACGGGGGTCGGTCCCCAAGCCTGACGCCGACGACTGGGCGATCGTCGACAACCTCCGGCTTGAGGTATGGACTCAGGCCCGGGCCCACTGGCTGCATATGACCGGCGAAGACGGCGAGCACCGCTTCCCGTATTCGGTCGACGCGAACGCCAGACTGTACTACCGTTTTCGCAAGCGCAGCGCGAGGGACCTGGAGGTCTTCGCGGACGAACTCGGTGAGCCGCGCATCATTTACACAGAAAGGGCGAAGTAATGGCCGACGTGGCTGACAAGTGCAAACACCAGAATTTTGAAGCCAACTGTGAGATGGCTCGAATCGAAGACATCGGCCGATTCGTGCTTCACGTCAGGGTGAGGTGCTCGGCCTGCGGCGTGCCGATGCGGTTTCTCGGCCTGCCGCTGGGCCTCGATTACAATTCGGCTACCGTTCGCTTCGACGGAACAGAGGCGCGACTCGCAGTCTATCCGGCCGGCGAAACGGTCCCGCCGATTCATGGGGTTGAGGGTTATTCAATCAGGAAGGAGCAAGCCCGTGGCGACAAGTGACCGCGACAACATGTACATGCAGGAGCAGGTGGCCAGGCACGGCACCAAGCCGAGCGACGGCAAGCTGCTGGTCGTCATGCCCATCAGCGGGCTTATCCTCCGCTTTGCCGGCACCTTCTTTGTCATGAACTACAAGAAGGGCGACGCGATGTACCAGTGCCCGGCGGTGCTGTTCAAGGACGGTACGCCGCAACAGATCGATCCCCGGTGTATCGTCTGCGACAACGGCAACCTGGCCCGGCTGTGGGCCCCCCGATTGCACACCGAGGAAATGGACCCGGTCGCGGTCGATTGGCTGGAGGCCAACCCCGGATACGCCAAGACGCGGCCGGCCGCGGAGGTGCAGCCGCGGGAGGTCAAACCGGACCGGGACGAGCCGGTAGACCTGGACCGCCGCAGACTGACGTTCGAGGGCTGACGCTCAGGTGAGACGGGGGGCTCACCTGGCGACATGAACACCGGAGGATCGACCATTACGCGCGAAGAACTGATCGCGTGGCTGAACCATCAAGCCATTTTTTACCTACCCCGCTCCGAGACCGGGACGGCGCTCAGAGAAGCCGCCGCCCTGCTCGCGGCGGATGCGAACCGCTGGAAGCCGATTGCGACGGCACCGAAGGATCGAACCATCCTACTTGGCTACGACTACGAGGGGCATTTGTTTACGGCATCGTCTGGGTATTGGACCGAGACCAACGGTGGCGGTTGGGTTAGGCAATGCCTGTTTCAGCCCACCCACTGGCAACCGTTACCGGCCCCGCCGCCGGCCGCGAAGGAGTGACCCGATGAATGACCCGATCGTAATTGACCCGCCCGGTTTCGACCAAAAAGCCGCGTGGGAAGAATGTCGCCAGTACGTCGATAGTTGCGGCGGCCTGACGCATGAGGATGGCGAACCTAATTGGCGAGCCGCCTTCGGTGCCGACCCCGGCCTTTGCTCCTGCCCGTGCTGCCACGAAACGTATTGGTGTTGGGGCCGACGTCAGAAGTGCGCCAAGTGCGGATTTTGCTATCCGACGGATTGGTGGCCGATGTACTCCTACGGTGCCCAACATCGGCAACGGCTAGATAACCCGCCGCCGTCATGGGACGCCGACATGATGAGGCGCATCGAGCCCATGCACCAAGAGCGCATGGGTCACAAATACTACCGATGGGCGTTCGAGAATCGGGCCACCCCGTCTACGGAGGCGGCCAAGGTGGTTGCGTGGCGAACGATTTTCCCCGAAGACGCTTCGGAGCGACCAACCGCCGGCCTGACCGGCACGGAGGGGATGATGAACGACGTATTCGAAATCCGAATGCAAAGCCGGCCGAATGTTGGCTGCCTTTGCTGCGTCGATGGCTGCAAAAATTATTGCATCGGATACCACGGCAGCCGATCGCATTGAGAACGATCCGCCAAAACACACCTGAGACCGACCTAACCCCCGCGACTGCGGTAGAGGAGTGAAAGATGCAAATCTGCGCTTCCTGTCAGAGGCCTCTTGCCAGCCATGAGCTAAGCGTCTGCGATTCATGTTTGCCGGTACATCGACCACTGCGGAGCCCGACCATGAGTGACCCGACGACGGTGGAACTGATTGCGTGGCTGAACAATCGTGGCGACCTGGAGAAGTCCGACGCCGATAGATATCACCGAGACTTTGACCTTACGGAGACACGCAACCCCGTCATTCAAGGATACGTGGAATCTGCCAAATACCATCATGCCGCCGCCGACCGCCTTGCCGCGATGACGCGGCTGGAGCGCAAGGCCAAACTGGCCTTAAGATTGGCAGAAGAAGAACTGTTTTTCGATGAAAACCACTGTGTTGTCAAGGAAACCAACGAGCCAAGGGTGGTTGGCGATGCCCTTCGATCCGTCCGCAGAATCCTCGCCATTCTTGATGGAAAGGAGCCAGACCATGCCGACTGACCCAGCGCCGGCGGGAGAGGAGTGAGAACGATGCTGACGTGGGAGCAACTCGCGGCCTATGTCGCGAAATTGTCGCCTGAGCAACTTGCGTTGCCGGTGCGAATAAACATGGCGTTCACAAAGGACTGGGATAAGACCAGCCGGTTTCGGATTAGCAGTATCGAACCGGCACATCCTGAAGAACATCCGGGGCCGCCGACAGTCCTGATTTATGAACCGGCGATGAGCAACGACTTATTGCAAGGTTCGTGCGCTACTGTTGCGATTATTTGCCGAGACACCGACCTAACCCCCACGCCGGCGGTCATCGGCGTGGCGGGGCCGTCTTGACCCCGAACGGGCCGAACAGGTCGTTGACCCGCTCGAACCACGACACCTCTTCGCGCGGGTGCTTGGCCCCGGTCAGGGCCGCGTAAATCGGGTTGAAGTTGCGCGCCGCGGCCTTCAGGTTCTCCGGCCACTCGGCCTGTCCGTGTTCGACCTTAGCGGCGACCCGATGCCCGAGCGTGTTCTTGCCGGTCGCCGCCATGTACCCGAATTGAACGCCCGGGCCCATCGCCGGGTGGGCGAGAGAATGCCCGACGTCGGAAAGGGCCTTGTCCTGGGTGGCCCCGGTCACTTCCTTATGCCTGGCCGCGTCCAGGAAGGCCAGCAGCCCGACGGCCCGCATCCCCCGGCGGGCGACCAGGGACGCCGGCGTATCAATGTAGAGGCTGCGGCCGTCTTTGGTCTTGCCGACCTTGATCGCCCCGAAGGGCACGTCATCCGCCCCGTCCCAGCGCTTCCAGGCGAGCAGGTTGGCGACGACGCTGGCCCCGACCAGCCCGAAGAGCCTGGCCCACCCCTCCGCCGTCATCCGCACGGTCCCGGCGACCCCTTTACCGACCCCGCCGCCCATGAAGACCCGGCGGACGGCGTTGACGCTCATTTGCGACGCGGCCGTCGCGAACGGGCCGATGCCGGTGGCCCGGAGCAGGGCGATGAAACCATTCTGGGCCTTCGCGCTGTACTGCCCGGTCCGGTTAATGAAGTCGCGGCGGCCCGTGACGGTGTCGGGCATGGCCCCGGTCGCTACCAGGTGGTCGTAGGCCTTGTCGAGCATGATCCGCGTCGCCCCGTCGAAGGCGTGCAGGGCCCGCCCCAGGTACAGGGTCGGGTCGACCCGGTGAGCCCAATCCGGGAGCTTCGCCCCGAACAGGCCGGCGGCCCTCTGCAATTGCTGGCTGATGGTGCCCGACTCCATCCCGTGAGGCTTAACGGCCCCGATTTCGGCCAGCTTGAGCATTTTCTCGCGAAACGCCGGGTAGTCGCGAATCCGCTGGTAGATTCCCGTGGCCAGGTGGATCGGGTTGGCCCCGGGCTCGAACATCGACCCGGCCAGGTTGATCGTATGGCTTGCCGCTTCCACGCCCGAGGCCAGGGCCCCGGCCATCGGCAGGCTCATGATCCCGTTGGTCACCGCCGCCCACGCCCCGGGCTCGTCCACCGCCAGGGCCCGGCGGAGTTCGCCGTAGACGTCGGGGTGGACGGAAAGGGCGGTCTGCCGGCGGAGGTTCGTCTGGGTCCCGATCGGCGGCCGGACGTTCGGGATCTCGCGGCCCGGCCGTTCGTCGTCGCCGAACACGGCCGGCTGGCCTTCCACAACCCACTTCGCCAGGCCGGCATCGACCAGTTGACGCAACATGTCGGCCTTGCGGGCGACCGGCACCCCGTGATTGAGGGTCGCTTCGATGATGTTTTTGAGGTCGACGTCGTAGCCCGAGGCGTCGCCGCGGGCCGACTCGGCGAACCGGAACTTACGGGCCCGGGTGTTGCGGAGCGTGCCGGGCCCGCCTTCGGACACCCGCACCGAGGACGGGGCCATCGGGTCATCGCCCGGCCGGAGGGCCTTGATGTTAATGGGCGACCCGGGAATCTGGGTAAGGCTGTCGATCGGGTCGGTCGGGGCCAGGCCCTGGGCGGCCCGGAAGTTCGCCTCCATGACCGGAACGAAGTGCTGCTCCCAATCGCGGATGACGCGCTGCATCGACGGCGAATTGAGCCAGCGGCGGTACGTCGCGAAATCGGCAATTGGCGACCCCGGTGCGCCGACGATCGAAGAGACGTTGCCGGCCCACCGGTCGTACACGTTGGCCCGCCGCTTCTGCCGGGTCGATTCCCGCAGGTGCATTTGCTGTTGGACGGGGTTGGCGGTCTGCTGCGCGGCCGCGAGGTGTTGTTGGGATTGCCGGCGGGCGTCCTGGGCCGCCCGCTTGAACGCGAACCGCATATACCGGAGCCGCCGCTCGGTGAGCACGGCCCCGGCCTGCCGGCGGGCCGCGTCGGACGCGCCGGGGTAAAGGACTTTGTCCAGGTAATGCTCGGCTGCCAATTCGACGAACGGCCGGACGGTGGCGTACTTGGCCATCTTCTCGCCGGCGGCGGGGTCGAGCCGCGTCGTCGCCGGGAACATTCGGCCGTTTAGTCGTCCGACGGCGTCGACGATGAATTGTCCGGCTCGTCGGAGTTTGGTTCCGGCGTCTCGCCAGGCGGCGGGGTTTCCGGGGAGCCAGAGGGTCCCATCCTCTCCGGCGAGGAAATCTCTGGCGGCGTTGACGAAGGACTCTCCGACGGCGGCGTCGAGGGATTCGGGGGCGGCGTGCCGGCCTGCCCCGGCCCCGAATTCGGCGGGGTCGAAGTCGCCTGGATCATCCCCCTGGTCGCCGGAAATAGCCGCCGCCTCCGCTGCGCTCTCATCTTCCCCCTCGCCTTCCCCAACTCGTACAGCGCTCTCAGCGTCTTGCGCTGGGATGTTGTCAGCGGCGGCCTCGCGGCGGAGTTCCCGCTCGCGGTGGGCGAGGCCTTCTTCGAGTGCTTGCTCATAGGCTTGTTGCTCCGTCATCGGCGCGCGGGGGATGCCGCCGGGCCATTCCCCCTTGAGGTATGACCACAGGGCCTCCGCGGCGTCGTACGTTTCTTCCGGGCCGCCGTCCCCCTCGTACCCGCGGTAGCCGCCGAAGAATCCCGGATGCCGGCCGGCGATCGACCGGAGGACGGTATCAAACCCGCGGACGCCGGAATGGTCGCCGCCGGCCCGGAAAATGGCGGCGAGCTTCTGCGGACTGGTCCCCTCGGCTTTGAGGCCTTCCCGGGCGTCTTTGAGCATCGCTTGAAATGCTTCGTCGTGTTCCTTGCCCTGCGCGAGCAGTTCCTGGGCGTACCCGTGGAGAGCGCCGAAGTCCACCCCGCCCTGACGGGCGGCGGCGAACACTTCCGGGAAGCGCTGCTCGATCCGCCGGCGGCGGGCCCCCTCCTGCACAACGGGCGGCTCGCCGATATGGCCGATGAGGGCGTCGACCCCTTTAGGCGTCTTCACCGCGGCCAGGGCGAGGCGGTCCTTTGGCATCGACCCGACGTGCTTGACGCCAAGGCTTTTGGCGAGCTTTTCGAGGTCCGCCCGCTTCAGCCGATGGGCGACGCGGGCGGCGAGCTTGGCGGGGCTGCGGCGGAGCTCGTCGGCGTATGCCCGCCGCTGCCGGTCCAGGTTGGCCTTTGCTTCGGCCGCCCGCTGGTTGGCGGCGGCCCGCTCGGCTTGCCGGCGGGCTAACTCGTCGCCGGCGGCTTGGGGCTGCCCGGCATCGGCAGGCCCAGGTGCGGGGCCCCCGCCGGCAGGTGACCCGGGCTGCGGGCCCGGATTCGCAACTGCTGGAGCGCCGACTGGTAGAGGGGCGTTGGCAGGTGGAACGGGTGCCGGCTGTTGGGCCGGTCGTTGGGCAACCTTACGCTCATAGCCCGGAGCCGTCTCACCCCGGCGTATCCGCTCTGCAATGCGTGCCTGATCGGATTCATTTAGCGCCCCCTGTTTACTGAGCCAATTGCCCCACTGGTCGAGCCGGGCCTGTTCCTTGGCGGCCGCGTCCCGCGTGCTCTTGCGGGTGGCCTTCTTGACGTCCGCCGGGTCCGCGATCCGGCCGTCGATGATCCCATCGTGTTCGTGTTCGAGCTTCTCCTGGTCGAGCAGCCTGGCTTTGACGTCCGGCGACAGCCCGAGCTTTTCGATCGCGCTGTTGAGCCGCTTGCGAACCGTCTCGTGCGACACGCCCAGGTCGGCCGCCATCGCCCGCAGGCTCTTACCGCCGACGTCCGGGTGAAACCCGAGGAAGGCGTCGCGCTCGTCCGGCGTCATGCCGGCGGCGTCAAATATCTGGTCGAAACTAACCGGGTGTCCCGCCCTGGCCAGCTTATCGAGCTCGGCCAACTTCTCCGCCGGCGGCCTGGTATCGGCCCCGCGGTTACGGAGCGCGTCCAGGTCGATGATCCGTTGCTTGCCGGCCCCGATCCGTCCCTCCGCCGGGGTGTACTTGAGCCATTTGGCGTCCGGCACAGCCCGGGCCAGGTCGCCGGCCAACGAGAAGACCTCGCGGCTGCCGAACGGGTGGTTGCCCCGGCCTTCCCCGCCGGCCATGCCGGTCGCGCCCATCCAGGCGACGTGCAGGCTGTCCCCCTCTTCGGCCACGGTGGCGTGCCCGACCCGGTCGCCGTCCCGCATCAGCGGAATCCTGACGACGTTCCCCTCGCCAAACGTCTCGATCGCATGAGCTTCGGCCGGGTCGAGGTCCCGCTGGCCCCGGCGGATAATCTCCCCTTCCCCGGCCTGTATGCGACCAGGCTTGCGGTTCTCCGGCTGTGCCGGGGCCGGTTCGGGGGCCGCGGGAGCGGCCGCAGGCTGGCCCACGGAGGCACGATCGGCTGTTTGAGCGGGCTGTTGGGCCTCCGGCGGCGTGGGAGGCTCCTGAGCGACGCTAGGCGAAGCAACGGGCGGTTCTGCCGGGGGTTCATTTTGAGGTTCGGGCGCAACCCGCTTGGGCAGGTTGTCGGCCATCGCCTCGATGAAGGCCCGGGAAGGCCCCGTGTATCCATCGAACCGATCAAGAATCTCGTCGGAAGTGATGTCAGGGTTAGCCTTAACGGCATCGGTGAAGATGCGATTGACCCGGCGAATCTCGCGGGCGGCGGCGTCGACCGTGTACCGCATCCCCCGAAGGTGGTTGAAGTAGTCCACCGCCCGGTCGATAACGGCTTGCCCACGACGAGGAAGGCCGGCGGTTACCACTTGGTTACCATTTTGGTTACCGTTTCCACCAGGGCCAAATGGCGTAGGTCCTTGCGGCCCGCCTGGTTGTGGTTGTCCACCGGTTGCCGTATCGGTTGCCGTTTCGGGTGCCGTTTCCGCGCCATGGGTCAGGGAAAACAGCGCGTTGGCGAGGATGTCGTTGGCGACGTGTTTGCCGACGTCCCCCCATTTGCCTTCAAAGGCGTCCTGAAGGCTGCCGTAGCGTGTTTGCGCCCCGACGGCGTAGCTGGCCAGGTCGGCGGCTTGCTGGGTGAACGGCCCGGCCAATCCGGCCCCGGCGGCCCGGCCGAGCACGCTGGCGTTCGGGGCGACCTTACCCAGCGCGGCCCCGCTGAGTTCATACGCGGCCACCTGAAGCGACCCCTGGGCGACCGTCGCCGGTACCCCGCGGAGGTCCAGAGGGTCCCGGCCGGCCTCGATATTCCTCTGGAGCAACCCCTGGAGGCCGATATTGGGCGTCAGGGCCGCCTGGAGCGGAGCCCGGGCGAGGGCCATGCCGATCCCGCCGCCGGCGAGCGAGGTCCCGGCTACGGCCCCTTCGGCGGCGGCCCCGCCCATTAGAAACCCCGCCAACTGGCCCGGAGCTTCGAGCGCCCGGGCTCCGAGGAAGCCGCCGAGCGTTTGCTCGAACGACGCCCGCCGCTGCTGCTCTTGCTCGTAATGGGCGATGACCCCGTAGTCCTGACCGGTCGGGGTGCCTTCCTCAAACCGCTTCTTGGCGTTGCCGTAGACGTAGGCCGTCGCGATGTCTCGCGGGAAGGCGGCCGCGTACACCAAGCCCGACGTCGTCGGCTGGTCCTTCTGGGCCTGAGCCCGGACGAGGTCGAGCAACCCCTCTTGCGCCCGCCGGTCTTCCCACGTCTTGTAGGTCTCCGGCGGCGGCGGTTCGAGGCCGCCGAACGACGACCGGAAGTTGCTCGCCATTTCATCGTAACTGCGGCCGGCGATCGCGTGGGTCCGCAGAAAGTCTTGCATCCGGGCCTGGGCGGTCTGTTGGTCCGGCCGGTCCGCGAGCGACCAGGCGGCCGGGGCGTTCTGCGGCCGGGTCGCGATGATCGACCGGTAGGTGGGGTCGCTCAGGTCGGGCTGAGGCTGCTCGGCGACGGCAGGTGAGCCGCCCGTCTCACCTGGCGACGGTTGGTCTTCGGTCTCGTCCATTATTCAAGCCCCAGGAGTTGTCGGATGCGTCGCGCTTCGTCGGGGACGCCGGCGGCCGCTTGGCGGGAGGACATCGGGGCGGCCGGTGGGGCCGGGGGTGCGGGCGGGGCATTGCCGGCCTGCTGGGCCGCCGCGTGGGCTGCCCCGTGCTCCAGCCGAACTGTCTTATACAGCGCCTGCTCCTCCGGGGTTAGCTTCAATTTCTTCGCCCGGTCGGCAGCGTCGGCGTCGTCGGCCGCCTGGCGTTGCCGGAGCGCGACCTGGCGGGATTCGGGTAGCGCCCCGCCGTGGCCCCGTTTCCAATCCGCATCGGCCCGGTTCTCTGCTTCCCGCTCCATCGCTTGCCGGTTCTGGAATTCCGGCGGCCGATCTTCGGGGGCGATCTCTTTGAACCCGCCGGCCGGGGAATGCCGCATCTTGTCCCATTCTTCTTGCAGCTTGTCGACGTGATGACGGTACATCGTGTCCCAGGCGTTGGCCTTTTCCGTTTGAGCCTTTTGGTGCTCCTGATAATCCTGACGCTGCTGCAACAGCGACTGGCGGTTCTGCTCCCGCTGATCTTCGAGCTTGTCGCGGGCGGCGAGGCTGATCTGTTGGCGATGCTCCTTGTGCAGATCGGCCGCGGTGGCCCGGACGTCCGCCGCCCATCGGGAATATGCGGGGTTGGGCATTTGCTGGCCGTGCGCCCCGCGATAGAACTGAGCCGGCGGCGGGCCGACCATGTCCATCGCTTGCCTATGGAAGTCAGCCGGAGAGCCGGCTTGCGGGGCCGGGGCCGGCGGCGGGGCCGGAGGCCGGTTGGTCTGGGTCAGGCCGCCGCCGGCGAACTGGTCGCGGTACGGCCCGTTCTGGATCGTCCCGGTGAACCCGCCGCCGCCGGTACTGAGCGGGTTTGCCGCCCCGAACGTGCCGCGGGCGATCCGGTCGGCGATCGCGACCTGTTGCTCCGGGGTGGCGTTCTGCATCGCTTCGTATTCGGCCCGAGACGGTATCCGCTGCTGACGGGTGACGCCGTCCTCGCCGGTGACCGGGCGGTACCGCGGCTGGTCGCCGTAGGGTTTCCCGTCCGGGGCCATCGGGCCCTGATCCTGGGTCGGAGCCGGTGGCCCGATGTCCGCACCGCCTGCATCACCACCGCCTTCGCCGCCCCCTTCTCCGCCCCCGGCCCGGGACTGCGAGGCGGCCAGGACGTCCTGGGCCTCTTGAATCTGCCAGCCGCCCTTGCCGTCGGGGATGTACCGATCGATCCCGCCCGTGTTCGGGTTGTAGAGTTCGTGGATCGTTTCCGGGAATGTCGCCGCCTGCGCCTTCATGTCGGCGGCCCGGATGCCCTGGGTGAGCGCGTTTTGGTGGAGGGCCTGGTTGACCTGTTGCTGCTGCTGGAACTGTTCGGCCTGCGCCTTCCGCTGCATCATCGGCCCGAGCTGCTGGTTGAGTTGGCTGGTAATGGAGTCGACCGTCTCTGGCCCCCACCGGCCGCTCATGGCCTGGTTGCGGACGTAGCTCGCCCCGTTGGTGAGCCGCTGGAGGTCGATCTCGTCGCCCTGATTCCAGGTCGGCATGGATGTGGCGACCGCGGTCCAATTGGGCTCTTGTTGGCCAGGTGAGACCCCCGTCTCACCTGCCGGCTGAAGGTCGCCCCGCTGGTAGCGCTGGTAGATGGCATCGTTCGATTCGCCCCCGTCGTCGGCTTGCTGGCCGTCGTCGCCCGTGTAGTCTTCAAACGCCATAGAGCACCTCTCAGAAGGACGACCAGACGGCCGCGTTGACCGTGTTGTCCATGCAGATAAACCGGGTCGAGTCGGTCGAACACACCCACAGGGCCCCGACCACGACGCCTTGCGTGGCGTCATCGATCGCCGTCGGGTGTCGGTTTTCGACCCGGGCCCCGGCCCGCCAGGTCCACTTGTCCGGCGTCAATTGTACGGCGATCCCCTGCCCGATGAGCGAGTTAATGAGGCTCGAAAGCTGGTCATGCACCCGCTCCAGCCGCCGCTTGTCGTCTTCGCTGGTTCCGGCCGGGAGCCGGCGGACGAACGGCGTCTTGTCGCCCTTGCCCGGGCCCGGCGGGAGCGGGTTGGGGGTCAGGCCGAACAGCATCGGCCGGCGCACGTCGCCCTTCTGCGGCTCCGGCGGCCGCGGGTCCGGCAGGTCGACCCGCGGTTTGACAATGACGTCGTTGCCGGCGGCCGGCTGTGCCAGGTACACAGGCGACAGCCGGGGCGGCGGGGATCCAAAATCGTCCGGCGTCGGAAAGCTGAAGGCCTTGATGCCCAACGGCTGCCAACTGGACACGGCCGGTGCGGCAGACGGCCCGTTCAGCGCGTCCGGCCAGAGCATTGCGTTCGGGTAGCCGCTGACCGATTCGAGGTATTCCTCGTACATTTCGGCCGGGTTGAGTGCCCGGTTCCAGAGGGCAAGGTCGTACATCCAGCCGGTCCACGGCACGATTGCGCCCTGTGACACGCCAAGAACGACCGGTCCTAAACCTTCAAGGCCAAGCGCTCCACTGCCGGCCGTCAGCGTGGCCGCCGTGGCGACGCCGTTGTAGTAACAGGTGAGCGCCGACGTGTTGAGCGATCCGAACGTCACACCGATCCGGGTCCATTGGTTCGCGACGATGCCGGTATTCGGCTTGGCCGTCATGTTCGCGGTGGCCCGGCCGACGCTGAAGGTGAATTGCTGGCCGGCCCCGCCGTTGAACCTTATCGCCCACCCGGTCCCGTTGCCGGTCGTCGCGGCGGTCCCCTTGCAGGCGATGACGCCGCCGGTCGTGCCGGACGGGTAAACCCAGGCCGCGAACGAGAACCCGGCGGCCCCGTTGGCGAGGTTCGAGACCGGCCCGTAATTGTTATCGGCCTGAGAGGTAAAGACGCTGCCGGACGGCTGGACGGCCGGCCCGATTTGCCCCGGACAGGCCGGGCCGCCGAAGTGGGGTTGCGTGGATCGGGACGCCCGGACGGAGCATTGGCCGATGATGTCCTGGAGGCCGCCGGTCTGCGCGTCCGCCAGCCACCATGAGACCTTGCCCACGTTGACCGGGTGCCCGAGGTTCGGGACCGGCCGGGTGATGATCGTTCCGGGCATCAGTTGCCACTGGTAGTGGTGATCGGTTGGTGGGCGATGTTATTTGCCGACGTCGTCGTCGAACTGGAGAGCGCCACCCCGACCTGATTTTCAACGATGATCGAATACTTTTGCGGCAGGACCCCGCCGAACGCCCGGGCGACGGACATCGGCTCCGTCCGAAACGTCCGTTCGGCCGCGCTGTTCGTCGTCTGAAGCGCCATCGACCCGATCAACCGCAGATTGGGCGGAACGCCCAGGGCCCCGACCGATTGGCTGCCGGTGCCGGTCGCGTAGGTCGTGCCGTTGGAAAGTTGCGTCTGCGGGAACAGTGTCCCGTCGGCCGAGGCCGCCGCGTAGAAGTTGACGTAAGGCCCGTTCGAGGTCGGCGTGCCGCTGGCGATCGTAAAGGTTACGGTGATGAGGTCGTCGAGGAACTTGTTGGAGGAGTTGTCGACGACGGCCGACTCCCAGGCGGACCCGCTGGCCAGTGAGGGCAGCGTGGCCGTGATCGACCCGCCGGTCTCGTAGTTGATGAGGTTCTTGGTCGCGGCCATCGCGTTACTCCCAAACGGTTCCGTCGGGCCAGACAATCTGTTTGGCCGACTTCCACTGGTCGAACTGCTCTTTCGGATAGCCCTGCCCGGTCTCCCGGTCATGGTGCCAGCCGAAGGCGTGTTTTGAGCAATCGGCGATCGGCGTTATGCCCTCTTTGGCGGCCAGTTCGCAAAAAAAGAGATCCTCCGTCCCGCCGCAATCGAGCATCCCGTCCTCGACCTTGTACTCCCGGTTGGTTCGATACCACTCAGGGCGGCCGTACTTGTCCCGGCCGACCTTGGGTATCAACGCCTTGTAGACGTCCATCTTGACCAGCGTTACGCCCATGCCGACGCCCCACATCGGGACGACCTTGTTCGGCACGAACGGGGCCGTCCCACCCATCCGCTCCGGGAACAGGAGTGGAATGGAGGGGTCGCTCTTGGTGAAGTAGCACCCGGCCACGATCGGCTTATGGTGCGAGTACAGTTGCACGAGCGCCCCGCGGGTCAGGAGGACGTCATCGTCCACCCAAAAGAGCGAGTCGACTTCGAGCGAGTCGGTCTCAAGGTTCAAGCAATCGACGACGATCGAGTTCCGCGTTTCCGCGATCTCGCCGCCCACCGAGTCATGTTTCATCATGACCTGCCGACCCATGTTAAGCGGCCAGAGCAGGTTGGTGAACTGCCGCGCCCACCACATCGACACGAGGCCGAGTGACGGCGTGCAGGCGCAGATTTGCTTTGCCTTAGCCATGTTTGGCGGCCGCCTTTTCTTTATCCCGCTCTGCATCGGCCATCGTCGCGGCCGCCTGGAGGGTGCTAACCAGGTCGTCGAGCTCGGCCGACGTGATCGGCCGCCCGACGAATTCGAACGCCCAGGTGCTCGCCGGCCGAATCTGCTCCGGCATCGCCGGGCGGGCGGGAACGCCCATCGCCGGCGGCGCGGCCGGAACCGCCGGCGTTTTACAGATGATATGGCAGACGATCCGGCCTTCGGCACTGTAGGCCGAGAACCCAAATTGATTGTGCAGGTACCGCATGGCTCAACCTCCGACTTCCCCGAATTTGACGTAGCCGCTCATATGGACCGTCCCCGAGACGGTCGAGAGCAATTCCCACACGAACGCTTCGGACGGGCCGATCGGCGGCCGCTCGGCATCCGGGAAGCGGTACCGGTCCCCTTGATAGAGGTGGCAACCGTTTTCGTACAGCTTGACCGCCGTTCCGTTCGTCGTCGCTTGGCTGGTATTATTGGTCGCGCAAGTCGAAGACGAACAGGCCGCGTCCCCGGGGTCCACCTTGCTCGGCGTAATGCCGGTTGTGCCCCCGGACCCGACCGAAACGGTCGCCGGCAGGTACCGGGCCCGGACCTTGATGTCCTGGCCGGTCGCGAGTGCCGTGTCGGTACACCCGACAGCCATCTCGATGATGAACATCATCTTGCCGGCGGCCCCGGTGATTTGCACCAGGTCCTGAGCGGCAGCGATAGAGACGTCTTCAAACAGACAGTTGTAAATCCGCATCGATCGACCCTCCCTGAACCCGTGCTAATAACCGGTTTCTCCGGTGTCGTACGACTCCCCTTCCCCGCCGGGGTAATAGCCGCCGGGGTAGTAGTCTTCTTCCCCGCCGGCCTGACCGCCGGGCTGCTGCGGGGTGTTGTTCGGGAAGTCGTAGCCACCGAACTCGCCGCCGTACGACCCGAGCGAACCGGCTTGGAAGCTGGGCCGGTAGGACCCCTGGTACGACCCGCCGCCGGTCCCGCCGCCGGCCCCGTATCCGCCGCCGTACCCGCCGTTGGGCGAATAAGAGTAGCTCGCCTGGCCGTACAAGTTAATGTTCGGGGCGAAGTTGAAGTGCGACAGGTTGCCGAGCTCCTGGCCGGCGAACCCGAGTTGCGTGTTGACCCCTTGCTGGCGGGCGCTCAGGCCGGCGAGCCCGATTTGCGAGGTGTACCCCGCGGCCGTCTGGGCAAGCTGAGCCCCGAGGTTGCCGTAGGCTTGCGCGGCCTGGAGGTTGCCCTGATTCATGACGTTGGCGAGCAACGTCGAATTGCCAAGGCCGGAGTTAATCAGGCTCTGCTGGTTCTGGCCTTGCGACTGCGCGTACTGGCGGGCGATTTGCTGCTGGGCCGGGGTGGCGACGCCCCAATCGCCGGCCTTGCCGACCCCGAGCATGTTGAGCACGCTCTGGCTCAGCGACCCGTAGCCGGCGTAGATGCCCTGCAATTGGCCCGTGGCGTTCTGCTGCGCTTGCTGGTACTGAGCCTGAATGTTGTTGTAATTGTTCAGGTTCAGTTGCAGTTGCTGGTTGTAATACCCGGCGGCCCCGGGATTCATGACCGGCTGGCTGATCGAGTACGGCATATTACTTCCTCCGGCCCGTCATCGGGCCCTTTTCGGTGACGCCCAACCGGACCCGCTCGTACGCCCACCGCTCGGTCGATGACAGCTTGAGCCACAGGGCATGAGCGGCCACGCGGACAGGATCGGCGGCGCTCCGCCCGGCCCCAAACGTCCCGTTCTCCACCGACGCGGCCGCCAAGGCGGCTTGCGCCGTCAGGCCCGGGAACATGTCCCACCGGACCGACCCGGAAGACTCGTCCAGGTCGGCGACGATCTCGTCGACCCGCATTTCGTCGAACGTCTTGCTCAGGATCGGCCCGAGCCACACCTCGCTGGCGATCGGCGTGCCGTCGTCATCCAGCGCGGCCGGGTCGAAGTAGCGGACGTACCCGTCCCAGGACCCAATGAGGACACTTCGGTCGGTCGTCGTGTTCCCGTCAAAGTCGCACACGGCGACCGGGTTGTGGTTGTCGTTGGCGAACACCTGGAGCCACCAGGCCGAGGTCCTGGCCTCCCAAAAGAAGTGGGTGGCGGGCCCGGCGGCGGCGAGCGGGGTGACGAAGATATGCACCCCCTGAAACTTGTCGTCCCAGACCAGCCGGATGCCGTTGGTGCCGGTGTCGACCAGTTGCAAATACTGTTCGACCGCCTGCGAGATCCGCTGCGGCTCCTGGCCCGGAGCCATCGAATAAACGCCGCATTTGTTCGAGAAGAAGTAGCAGGTGCCGTACGGGTCCAGGCAGAACGCTTCGCCCCAGGCAATGCCGATCGCGTTGGTCATGAGGCTGACCTGGCCGCCGGCTTGCGGGTCGCCGTTGACCAGCCAAATTTCGTGGTCGGTCCCGATCACCATGACGTCGTCATTGAACGGAATCAGGGCTGTAATCGGGGCCCCGGGACTGTTCTGCGGGCCGACCGTGGTCGCGAACGCCTGGGTCGGGGTGTAGTTGACCGGGGCGAAATCCCAGTTGAGCGGGTTGTCTACGGCGCTCATGAACAGCGCTTGCGGCTGGAGGAACAGACCCGAGAGGACGATCCGGCCCCGCCAGTTGGCGATGAGCCGCGGCGTGTTATGGTCGCCGTCGACCGGCAACGACCCGGCCGTCGCGACCCAGTTGTAAACCGTCGTCGTCGCCGGGTCGAAATACTTGTAGTTGCTGCCGTCTGCGAACCACAGCTTTTGACCGTTCGCGGCCGAGAAGACTACCCCGGTGAAGACGAGCGGCGGACTGTCGGCCGTCGCGTTGGACGCGGTCGACCAAGACGTTTCGCCGGCCCGGGCGTAATAGACGTTGCCCTGGCTGACGGAGACGAGCCACACGACCCGGCCCATTTGTGACGTCTGCACGGCCCCGCCCCCTATTGTGACAACCCGGTTCAAGTCCTGAATGATCCAGTCCGCGACGACCGCCCCGGCCACATACTTTCCCAACCCCGGCCGAGTCCCACCCCGCCGCCGGTCCAGCGTGGCCTCAAACCCCCGGACGTTTATCCCGAGGTGCGTCGTCCGGCCGTAGACGTCGGTCGGCTGATCCTGGACCCCGACCCCCGGAACCACCTGCGCGTGACCGCTGGCGTTCCACTGGCCGGGCGGCAGGGGCCGCGGGCTCTGGTCCCAATACGCCCGACTCCGGTCCATGCCGGCCACCGGGAAACTCATTTGGACGTCGGCACCCATCAACCGGCTCCGATGATGGACCCGACCGCACCGGGCGAACAGTTATGGTCGGTCGTCAGGGCGATCGTGCATGTCCCGTCGTCGGCCGAGCAGGCCGTAACCGAGGGCGTCCCGACCGTGTCGGCGGTGACCGTCGCGTAGGCGTCGGCCCCGACGTGGTTCAGCAGGAACCGGGCGATGTCCGCGTAGCACGACGAGCCGATCGGCAGGCCGTTCGACGAAAACGGAATCTTGCCGTTGATCCCGCTGCCCGGCTCCGACGAGGCACAGATAACCCCGATCGAGGAGACCGGCTGTCCCGTCCAGTGCAACGGGTCCGGGGCCGGCTTGGTGATCGTCCCGAAGATTTTGACGCAGTAGCAGTGCTTGGTCGCCGGCGGCGGGTCCGGCTGGACGACGAGCGTCCCCGGAATAACGGCGTCGACGACATAGCCGTCGCCGGTCGTGTTCGTCAGCGAGTAGTTGACGCTGACCCCGTACACCCCGACCGCACTCATCGCCGGGTCCCCGGCGCTCGAATACGTCGCGCTCAACGTGTCGCCCGGCTGCAAAAAGCCGGTGTAGAACGGCGTGCCCGGCGTCCAGGTTTGGGTGTCGGAGTAGTTCTTGACCGCGGACGGCCCGTAGATGGTCAGGTGGTGGGTGACCTTGCCGTTCTTGTTCGGCGTGTACCCGCTGCCGCCCGGCGGGAAACTGTCCTGCGGCGACCTGGTGTCCCGGGGGGCCCCGTCCGGGTAATAGCCCCAATACTCCGGCGAGCCCGGCGTGCTCGGATTCGGGAAGACCGGATTGGGGTAATCGGGTGTCGTGTCCGGCACCGCGTTGGCGTCGGTCGTGATGACGGTGTTTAGGTGCTGGATCAAATGGGCCCCGGCCGGCACCTGGCCCGGCGGGATGGGCAAAATGCCCGGCCGACTGCCGCCCCGGCCGCGAAGGCCGATCGAGTCGAAGGCCCGGACGTTGGTACCGACGGCCGTCGTCAGCGGCGGCTGACCGCTGATGCCGTCGGACAGGTCGATCCCGCGGACGGGAAACCGGACTGGCAGAATCGCGTCCACTCACACCTCGCCGAACAGGGCGTACAGGGCGTTCATCGCCGGGCTGTTGGTCGACTGTTTGAACGTCGCCTGGAGCCGCTCAAATCCGGCCGTCGGGACCTCGAACATGCCGATCGTATCGTCCGCCGGAGAAAAGAACTGGTATTGCCCCTGGATCGTATCCGCCGGCGTGGCGTCCCGGCCCTTGGCCGCCCAGTAGGTGGCGATCGGGTTGCCGGGGACGACGGTGTCGCAGAAGGACTCGGTATCGAGCACGGCCGCGCCGGCGACCCCGGTCATTGCCCCCATCGTGCAGGTGACGTCTTTCAGGATGAGCGTCGGGACCCACAGCACCGTACTGGTCGCGTCCGTCTTGAGCGGTATGGCCCGCTTCCAGCCGTAGACCCGCATGGTGAAGGCGTCGTTGTTGGCGCTCAGGCCGAACGGGATGAACATGCACCGCCGAACCGCCGGGGAGCCGCCGCCCATGAGGCTCGTCGCGTTGCCGCCGGTCAGGTCGATACAGCCCTTTGTCGCCGTCAGGAGCGGGTCGGTGACCGTCGGGGTGATCGCCGCGTACGCCGCGTCCGAGCTGTTGGTCGGCAGGAGCCGCTCGAACAGCCGGATCGAATTGATCTTCTCGCTTTGTCGCATGGCCTGCCCCCTTTGTGCAGCCGGCCGGTTACCCGCCCCAGGGCAACCGGCCGACGGTGGTTAAAGATTCACCACCCCGTATTGACCTCTGCATCGGCGGAGTCGCAATCCGCGTCAGCATGATCTACTGTGCCGATTCCGTTACCGGCACGGGCCCACGCGGCTACGGGATGGTGAAGACGGTTATCGCCGCTTGCGGGGCAGGTCCCTCATGACCTGATCCACCAGGGCGTTATTTTGAATCGCCTCGCGTGCCTGCTGGGCCATCTGAAGCTCGGCCATCCGCTCGCACGCCTGCTGGGCCATCACACACAAGGCCCGGGCGAAATCCCACGTCTTGACCTTCTCCGGGTTGACCCGGACCTCGACCGATTGGTTCTCGGGGTGGAATTCGAGCCAGAGGCTCGGCCTTTCAGGTTTGCCGGCCGCACCGTTCTGCGGGGCCGGCTGTTGGTCCGGGGCGTCAGCGCCAGCGGGTAAGAGGATGCCTTGCGACATGCGGATCGATTACCTCAGTGGTTGGAGAATGGGGTCGAGAATGACCCCGTGTATTGACCGACAATTTCCAGGTTCCAGGCGTGGGTCCCGACGTCAACCATCGTGATGAGGTCGCCGAGGATGCCGCCCGTCGTCGTGCCGTTGAGGGTTAGCAGGTTCGTGTTGGCCGCGGTCGGCGTGGTCGTAATGCCGGTACCCGTTTTGTTCTGCCATGCGATACCGCAGAAGACGTCCGCGGAGTTGCCGGCCTTCGCGTCGATCGTGAACGACCCGCCGCTGATCGTGGCCGAGACAAAGAACGTGTACGCGATTCCGGTCCCGGTAGCCGCGGGCGGCGTGATCGCCAGGCCGCCGGTCGAGGCGATGTTCAGCCGGCGGTTGCCGTGAAGGGCCGCGGTCAACGTCAGGGTTGTCGTGGCTGGCGGAACGACGATGACGCTGGCGTTGGCCCCGGTCCCGCCGATCGTCGTGCCGTCCCCGAGCAGAAGGCCGTCCGTAAACGCCTCCAGCCCCATGAGGCGGTTGACCATGCTCGTCGGTGTCGTTGGCGTTGACATCGTAAGGCTCCTGTCGAAGGTCCGGGCCGCGGCCCGACGAGGTTAAAGGACGTTGGTCCAGGTGCAAGACGCCAGAGTCCCGGTGTTGACGTAGAAGATGCTTCCGACCACCGCCGGGTCGGTCAGGTTCTGGTAGGTGCAGCCGGGCAAGTACCCGGCGATCGAATTGGTCGGCGTGCCGACCGCGGCGGCCGCGATGCGATTGCCGACCGCGTCGAAGATGATCCCGCCGAGCGCGTCGACGAACTGTTTCCGGTACTTCTGGCTCATAACTGACCCCTTGGCTGATCCTTTTCCGCTTTCCCCTTGTCGGGTCCGCCCGGCTACGCCGCCGGGGGCAGCCTTACCGCTTCTTGGCTTTGCCCTTCACCCGCTTCAACCGCGGGTTGGCCTTTTTCGCTTTCGACGACGCCTTGCGGGTCGCGCTGGCCAGGATCGCCCCGGCCCGTTTCTTCGAGACGCCTTCCTTTTTGGCGATGCCCGCGGCCACCTTCTTGAAGCCGGGATGCTTCTTCTTCGCCATAACAGCCCTCAATCGTAAAGCTGGCCCTGCACCAGGATCGGCAGTAACGGCCGCGGGGTCGTCCCGGGCACCCGTCGCCGCCGCAGGTCGCTCCGGTCCCACATCGGCCCCACCGTTTGGGCCTTGTTCCGCCGGTCGATCATCTTGCTCTGTTCGAGCATCTTCGCGAATTCCGGCTGATGAATCGCCCGCGGGTCCTGGGGCCCGATCGAGTCGATGTCACGCTCCGCCGCGGCCTTGCACGACTGGAGCAGCGTCTGCGAGTGCTGGGCCCCGCCGTACGCGAACGGCAACGTCCCGCTCAGGGCGGCCGGCAATATCGACATCGGGAAGGTCAGCGTGTACGTCGCGTCCGCCGAGGGCCACACGTGGAACCGCGACCGCGTCGACCCGAGCACGCTGGGCGTCCCCGGCACGATCTCCTCGCAGAGGATTTCCGGCGACCCCGGCGTGTCCGGCATCCGCTTTTCGCGGAGGTAGACGTCTTGCGTCGTCCCGAGCAGCAACTGCCGGTAGAAACTGCTCTGCCCGTCCACCGAGACCGTGACCGGGCCCTCGCAGGACCCGTAGTCCGCCGGCAGGTTGGCCACGTTCTGCCCTTCGTGCAACGTGACGGCCCGGGTCGGCGTTTTGAGGAAGCTCCACGGATAGCCGCAGTAGTAGAACTGCCGCAGCCCCGCTTTGAGGACTGCGGCCACGTTGTCACTCTGGCGGCTGTTCCAAACGGTCGGGTCCCGCGTGTAGCCGAGGTGATACCCGACGTCTTTACGCAGGTCGTCGTACGCCGCTGTGAGGTCGGATTCGCCCATACGGCCGTCCGTGCCCTACTCGTACATATGCTCGTTCGTGCCGTGGAAGTAGTCGCCGGCCGAGCAACAGCCCTTGCTGTGCTCGGTCGTATGGTTGAGGTGCCGGCCGGCTCCGTGGGCGTGCCCGTTGTGGCCGCCGACCCGCGTCATCATCTTCTTGCCCTTGCCGTGCCCGTGCCCGGAGTGGCCCGCGGAATGATGATGGGTCCCGTGATGGGCCATCTTGGAATGCTTCATCGCCATGTCACCGCCTCCGTTTGGCCTTCGTCGCCTTCGTGCCGACCCGGGCCGGCAGCTTGCCCTTGTTGTCGAAGTGGTGTTCCTTCACCCAGGCGTGGCCGAATCGCCAGTTGAGGTACTTCCTCTGGGCCTGACTTTTTGCCGGCATGGCCACTTCCCCCGCAGGTGAGTCCCCCGGCTCACCTGGCCTACAGACCCGTCTGGTACACCTGGGCGATGCGGACCCGGTCGATCGACGAGGTGCCCGGCGTGGACGCGGTTGCGTTGAGAACGCCGAAGAAGAACCGGAGCTTGACGTTGTTGGGGAAGTCCGTTCCCGCCCCCGAGGGGATTTGCTTCTGGGTCGCCAGCAGCTTGCCGTCCTGGTAGAAGCTGAGCAGGTACTTGCCGTACCCGTCCCCGGCCCCGCTGTTGAAGACGTTGTAACCCGGGCGGTAGTGCATCCCGAGCTTGGTGAACGTGTTGGCCGTCAGGGCGACGGCGTCGTTCTGGACGACGACCGCGGCGATGCCGCTGGCCTTGTACACCGTGTTCATGATCGCGCCGCCGGTCCCGGCCACGGTGCGGGCGGTCTCGGGGCGGAAGAACCCGACCTGGCCGACGTCCGCCTGGGCCCCGGCCGCGGTGATCGGCGAGGTAGCCGTTGCGGCCGTCGAGTCGATCAAGCCGCAGAAGATGTCGTGCTTCGTGTCGGCAATCGTGCTCGTGGCGATCCGGGCCTCGAACCAGAACCCGTACGTCGACTGGCTGATCTGCCAGGTCGTTTGCGACTGGATGATCGAGCAGCCTTCGTTGTCGCCGTCGGAGCCGATGTTGACGGACCCGCCGACGATCGCGTCGTCGGCGACCACGGCCCCGTTCGACCCAAAGACGTTGAACTTGTCCGCCCACGTCGCTTCCGCGGCGTTGACGTTCGACGACAGCTTGAAGCCGTCGAAGTCGTACTCCAGCAATTCCCCAGGGACGGCCCCGTCCCGGAGCGACTCCAGCGGGCAGGTGCCCCAAATGGAGTCCGAATAATCGTTATTCGTGTCAGCCTGCCCCGGCTGCACGAACCGCAGCGTATTGACCGCCATGCTCGCTTACTCCTCTGCGACGGTGGTGGGGCGACGCTTACGGGAGCGCCGCTGACTCGGTGGCTCTGGTTCTTCGGCCGGCGGGTCCTCGCCGGCGGGCCGCGGACGGCGGTGAACCCGCTCGCCCTGGCCGTAGGTTTCGGCCGTGTCAACGTCCTCTTCGGCCTCTTCGGCGTCGATCGCCTCCAACTCCTCATCGCTGAGCTCGTCGGAAACGTATTCGGGATAGTCCGCCGGCCGCGGGATGTCTTCGTATACCCGGAAGCTCCCGCCCCGGACGATCGGCACCAGTATCTGCTTGTGGCGATCGACCCGCTCCGTGTGGACGATCGAAAACCGCCCGTTGACCTTGCGGACCGGGGCGATCGTTCGCACCCGTCCGTCCTCGCCCACGACGTTCCGCTCCAGCTTCTTCCCGTCGGGCGAAAACCCGATCAGGTGGAAGCAGTAGCCTTGCTCGTCGAGCTCCTCGTCGTTGCACCCGTACGGACAAAAGTTGACGTTGGCCCCTTCCTCCGACTGGGCCTTGAGGAGCTCGGTACGCCCGTCCCACTGCGACGTCCCGTACCGGGCCATGCCTTGATGGCCGACCCCGACCAGCACGCCGCTAACGTCTCGTTCTTGCCGACTCATCGCTTGGTCCCTTTGCAGGTTCGGGGCGGGGCCCGCCGTTCGAGCCCCGCCCCCGGTGTCACCGGCTACGCGCAAAAAAGGAATAAGGTTAGCTCGGGTAACTCGTTCCCGTGCTCAGCACGAAATGGCACCGCCGCGTGTAGGTGATCGGCTGAAACCGGCAGTCCAGGAAGTGGGCCGACATCGTGTGTTGGCCCGGGTAGTGCGGGACGTTGGTCTCGCGCAGCCACCAGCCCAGCAGGACCTTGGTTTTGAACTTGCCCCAATTGATTCCGTAGACCGGCCCCGTCGAGTCGCGGTCCAGGAAGGGCACCCAGTGCACCGGCGCCCGGTGGAAAACGACGTCGTTGTCGTACCGGGCCAGGTCCGTGCCGATCGACTCATTCTGGCCGACCAGCAACTCCTCCAGGTAGTTCAGCACCGGCTCGTTCGTGTAATAGCCGTACTGAACCGCCGTGCCCGGCTGCGGAATCCCGCTGACCGGCGGCTTGAAATTGGTCTTTCGGCTCGCCCGCCGCCATTTGCGGATAAGGTCGTCCGGCGTGACGTTCGTGTAGGGGGCGGCATAATTCCGCCAGCGGGGGTACGTCGTCGAGGACAGCCCGAGGGTCGTAAAGCCGCTCGGCATCAATCCCGTAAACCCTTCCGTGGCAGCCTTTTGCAACCAGGTATTCACGCCCCACGGGGTGATAGTGTCTGTGCTGCTGACCGGAGCGCCCCAGAAATCGGCCTCGAAAAGCTCGGCAATCGCGTAAAGAGTCGCGACCCGCCGCTCGGCGACCAGGTCGACAATTTGCTCCTCATGGTCGGAGTTCATGCTGATCTCTTCCCCGAGGAAAGAGTAATCAGCACTGATCCCGCGCCAGTCCGCTTGCGCCTGGACCATCGTCGAGACGATCCGCGGATTGTCTTGGCCGCCGAAACCCGTGTTCCTGGCGGTCCCGCTGTTGTTGACGGCGACGTTCCACTGGACGCCGTAGCCGCCGGTCTGTTCGGCGACGCGGGTCTCGTCGAGCAGGTTGTGGAAGGCCGTGAACTCCTGAATGTCCGTCATCAGGGGTTCGTAGTGCGGCCGCCCGAGGTCGCGGAGCGTGCCCGCGACTACGTCCACCAACTGCGTAGCTGTCAAATCAGGCACGTTTTACCTCTGGCGTTCACCGCCCTGTGCGCGACTTCCGTGGTTGAGGTAAATGCCGCGTGGTGTTCGAGCGTCGCGGGCCCCTTGAACGGAGGGCAACCGCCGCTTGAGATTCTGGACCGCCTTTTCCCGGCCCGCAGGGGCCTCGCGGAAGCCGGCCTGGGTCGGGCGGTTGAGCACGCCCCGCTCCCATTGTTCGGCTTCGTCGACTTCCTCTTCGTCGCCCCCGGCGTATTCGTCCTCATCGCCGTACTCGGCCTCTTGCTGCCGCGCCGGCCGGCGGCCCTTCGGGCCGAACTTGTTCGCGACGAATTGGTCGATGTCTTCGGCCAGGTTTTCGAGCCCGCCGCCGTTCTTGCGGTGGAAGGCGACCGCGGCCAGCCGGAAGTGAAACTCCGCGGAGTCCTTGTCGAGCTTGTCGATCGTCCCGTCGCCGAATATCTGGCGGTGCTTGGCGAAGCAGGATTCGACCTTGCGGGCAAACCCGCTCTGTTCCACCTGCCGCCGCTGGGCCTCACTCCCCTCCGTGGCGGCGAGCCGCTTTTCGAGCTCGTCGATCCGCGACTCGTAGTGGTCGCGCAGCTTCGTCAGGGCCTCCGTCAACCGCGGCCCGTCCTCTTCGTCGTTGAGGCCGAGGTCGAGCGGCTGCCTGGCCTCCGGGGTGTTGAGGTTGGTCCCGTTGCCGGGTTGCGTCTTGAGAACTTCGGCGACCCGCTTGGGGTCGAAGATTTGGCCGATCCGCGCCTCGAACTCGCGCTCGCGGATGATGTCGCGGAGCTCCTGGACGTCCTCCACGTCGCGCAAGTCGTCGTCGGTCAGACCGACCTTGCGGGCGCGGCTGACGAGGTAACCGGGAACGCCGGGCTTGAGGAAGCGGCCCGTGTCCGGGTCGCGTTCGATCGGCTCGTGGACGACCTCCGTCTGGGACCCGGCGGCGGCCCGGTCGGGGCGGCGCGGGGCGTCCCCGGCGAAGATGCGGGATGACGTGCCGTTGGTTGGTTGTTGGACTTGCTCGCCGGCCACCCCAGGCTACTTTGTCGCGACTCGGATGCCGAGAATACTACATGACGGGCACGGGGATTGCAAGCCTCGCGGCTCAACAAATCAGGAAGTCGCATTTGACGTCACCCGTGTCCGCCCGCGCGTACGGGGCCGTCGCCGCAGCCGGGAGCGGGATCAAACCGCACTTTCCGGCCCGAATCTTGGCGATAATGTTGCCGGCGCTCGCGTCCTTGATCGTCACAAAATTGTTGGCGTCCAGGTTCTTGACGGCGAGCCAAGACGGGGCACTAACGCTGCCGAGCGGTATGGCCGTGTCGGCCGAATGGCTGACGACGAACGCGGCCGCCCGGTTGAAGGTCGCGGTTGTGAGGCTGTCGATCAGGCCCGATACGACGATCTCGTCGGAACTGACGCCGTCGTCGTAGGCCAGCGACATCCCGATCGTAAGCTCGTTCGCCATGATCCGCCTCCGTGGCTAAAGGGTCAGGTGAGACGGGGGACTCACCTGCCGGGAGTAAGTGTGTCCCTAAGACCTTATCGCTTCGCCGGGGCGCTCGTCAATGTCGTGAACCCGGCGACGGTAGCGAAACTCCCCGGGGCCGTCGCGACCGACACCCGCTGGAGCGTGTTGGTCGCCGCGCTCGCGCCGCCCGCCCACGCGGCCACCGTGCGGCCGAGCATCACCGGCGACGGATTCTGAAACGACGCGCTGCCGCGGTTCGGGTACCAGCCGTTGACCGACCCGTCGACAAAGGCGTTGTTGGCCTGGACGCCGGTCGGCTTGGCCGGATCGGCCGGGCCGCAGTAGATGCCGGCCCCGCCGTGCAGCCGGAAGTTGCTCACCGTGTTGTTGGTGACGTTCGCCCCCCAGAACAGGATGCCGATACCGTCGGCCTCCAGGTCGTTGACCAGATTGTTCTGGGCCGTCCCGTCCGCGTTCCCGCCCCACTGGAAAATCGCCCCCGTGCAGCCGGTACACCTGGTATGCAGGAACAGGTGCCGGCTAAACGGGCCGGGCCCTTCAAAGGCGAACATTTCGTTGCCGCCGCCGACGGTGTCAATGTTCCGCAGCCGCGTGCTGATCCACAGCCCGTCCGTGATCGGCCCGCCGACGGTGTTGAAGCACGGGCCGCGGTCGCAGCCCTCGAAGACGTTGTCGACCATCGCGTACCGGCCCAACCCCGACCACCCGCTCCAGGCCTGTTGGGTCGCCGGCCCGTGGAACGTGTTGCGGAGCCACAGCCCCGTGGGGGCCTGGACCGCTCCCGCGGAATGGAAGTCGCAATCGCTGACCAGCGCGTCGACCATGTAAAAGCCGAGATTGCACCGCCGAAACGTGCAGTCCTTGAGCACCATCCCCGGCTGGTTGAGGCCGGCGATCGCCTGGCCCGGCTGGTCGTAGACGAACTCGAACCCGTAGAGGCTGACGCCTTCATAGTCCACCTCGAACACCGCGTTGTTGACGCCGAGGCTGCCGACGAGCGGGTGAATCACCGCATGGTGGCCCCACAGCCGGCAATTGGCCGGCAGGCGGATCAGCCGGTCCAGGTCGTACCGGCCCGGGGCAAACGTCAGGTCGTTGTAGATGCCCACGAGCTGCTGAATCTTCGCGGCCGACGTGCCGGCGGGAATGGTCACCGGCTTGCGGGCCACCGCCGGCAACACCGTAATCGCCAACTCCGGCCCGCGGCCGGCGTCCAGCATGTACTGGCCGGGCGAGAGGGCCTGCGGGATCGTCACCCCGCCGTAGTAGGCCTGGTCCGACTGGTCTTCCCAGAACGGCAGGACCGCACGGGGCAGCGTCGTTTTGTTGCCGGCCGAATCGATGAGCGTGTAGGTCGGAGGAACGCCCCAGGTCGGCGACACGGCCAAGCCGCCGTCCCGCGACCAAACGACCGTAGTCATCCGGTCAACGTCCCCGAGCGTCAACCGCGTCCGGGCCGCCATCAGCGGGGCCGGCGGGGCGGTCGGGGCTGAGACGATGACGGCGAAGACGAGAAATGGGATTGCGAAAAAGCGCTTCATAGGAATTCGCGGAAATTGATTTTGCCCGGCGGCGGGGCCGGCGGTTCGGAAATCGTTTGTGTCTGCACCCGCAAAGCCCACCGCGGGTCCTTCGGGTCAAGGAAATTTGTGGACTTGCAACCTGGCGTCGAACAGCACCCGCCGACGCCCGGCAACGGCTGGTATGACCAGCACTTCAGACACCGGAACAGGCTTTGCGGCTGCATGGCCGACTCCAGAAAAACCGGCGGCCTACTCCCCCAGAGAGGCCGCCGGCGCATCCACCCCGAGGATGAGGTGGCTTATCGTCGGCGGAAGAAGCCGCCGAACGGATGGGTTATCGCATACCCGACCAGCCTTGCGAACCGCGGCTTGGGCGCGCAGGCCGCCGCCGAGCACGCGGGTCCGGCGATTGGCGGCGGTGCAGAATCGGGCACCATGACCGTCGTGCATCGCCCGTTGGTGCACTGGGTTTCGAGGTGGTAGGTCTGAGGTGGCGACGCCACCGCTGCCGGCGGGCCGCTTTTCTTGTCCTCCGAAGTCACGGCCGCCATCGTCAGCGTCATATCCGCGGCCGCACACTGGCAGGCCGTGCCGCACGAACACTGGCCGCCCGCCTGGCACTGGCATTGACCGCGGCGGCCGAACGGCCCGCCGAACGCCACCGCGACGACGACCAGTTGACAGGCGAGGGCAAACGCCACCGAAAAGAGAACTCGCTTCACATCGCGCATCGTGCAACTCCTTGTGAGAAGGTCCGTCCTACAGCCGGCGAAACAGGGCCGACTCGATCCGTTCCAACCCGCTCCGGTCGCGGGTCACGCCCAACTCCACCATAACGTGGTGGCCCCGGTTCAGGGCGAGCCAGTAGAGCGCGTAGCTCCTGGCCCGGATCTCGCCCTCAATGGTAATCGGAGACTCCGGTGGAAGGCAATAGTGCACGTCGTCGTCGCCGTACCGGAGCCAGATGACGTCTTGCGCGGGGTCGCCGAATTCAATCTCAACCCCGCGCAAGACTGCTTTGACAACGTCCATGTTCGGGTGCTACCAAACGACAAGTTCTTCAGACATATTTGGCGACGGCACTGGGATCGGCGGCGGTGCCGGCGGCACCAACTGATGAGCCAGGATCGCCAACAACGTCAGCAACATGGACTTGATGACCGGCCCGACCGTCAGGGAATTGATCCAGTCCGTGATGATCGGCACGGCCGCCGGCCCGAACTGGGCCAACGTCGCCTTGATCCAGGCCACGATGCCCTGCCAATTGACGGAGTCCGGCGTCGCCCCGGCCTCCAATCCGAAATCCTGAGCGATCGCCGACCTGGCTGCCGCCTCCGGCAACAGCGGTACGCCCGTCGGCGTATGGAAGATCAGGCTCTCAAACCAGGCAATGACCTTCTGCCACCAGGACAGCGGCGTCGGCGGCGGGACCGGTGGTGGAGGAGGCGGCGGAGGAGGCGGTGGTGGAGGAGGCGGAGGTGTCGGGCCAGGGATCGGCGGCGTGTTCCCGCCCTGAATGTCCTTGACCGCGGCCATGAGGGCATCGACGTCCAGGCCGCACGGCGCGACCTTGTCCGCCCCGTACCACACTTCCCCGAGGCTGACGTAGCACTCCGTCACGATGTTCTTGTCGGCCAGAGCCCGCCACGTCATCTTGACGATGCCGCCCCAGGTCGAGACGTAGACGTAGGTGTCGTCGTAGTCCACGACCGAAACGTCATGGCCGCCGACCGAGGGGCTGTTGGTCACGTCCCAGACCGACCCGTCGCTGCCGTTGTTGGCCCATTCGCTCGGCAGGTCGAGCCCGAGCGTCAGGCCGCCGAACAGGAGGACCGCGACCTTGACCTGCATGGGGTCGGCGTTGTTGACCGCGGCGTACCCGTCGGACTTGTACTCTTTGCCGTTGGCCATGAGGCCCGTCTTGACCATGTAGTCAAGAACTTCGGTGATGACCGCCCCGGTGTCCCGGCCGCCGGTGTAGTTGAAATACTCCCGCTGGACGTCCGAGTCGCTGGCCTGGACCTCGCCGCCCGAATCGGAGTCGTTGCCGGACCACAGGCCGATGAGGTGATACTTTCCGGCGAAGACGCAGTCCCCGTACCGGTCGTTGAGGTACATCCGCTTGAGCGACGCGACCGCCTTGGCCCGACGGTTCGTCGCCGCCGGCGGCGGACTCGCCATCATCCGCCTACGGTCCAGGTGTGCCCCGAACCGGACGGTCAGCTTGGACCAGCCGTTTTCGTAAGTGGCCAGTTGATGGCCGTCGATGTCCTGCACCTTGACAGGCAGAATGCAGCCCAGCTTGCGCCCTTCTGGCAGCGCCGCCGCGGCGTTCTGAGAATCCATAAAGCGTCCCCCGGTCGAAAAGAAAGGAAACCGTGTGCCAACGGTTTTACCGGGGGAACGCCCGCAGGTCAATCTCGGTGGTCCGTCGACAGGTGGGCCGCCGCTTCCCTGGCGACCTCGTAAGCGAAGATGAGACAGGCCCCGTGATGGACGTTCAGCGGCAGACAGACGTTGTCCACCAGCCACTGTTGCCATTGGGATTCGATCAACTCGCGCAACTCGTCCTGAGAGCAATCCGGGTTGTCGAGGTAAAGTTGGTGCAGGTCCGGCGCGATCGCGTCGAATCTGGCCCGCACCTCCGGCGACAGCGTAAGCGCGTACTGCCCGGAACCGGGAGCCGCGAGACCGCTTTGAACCGCTTCGGCATAGGCCCTAGTCATTTGGAAGCTCCACATAAGGTTGACGCGCTTCTCAATGCGGGCGAGCCGTCTGAGGGATTTGACCGTGTAAGCGCGGACGGCCCACATGGCCCCGAACGCGGTTGCAACGATCGTGCCCCAAGCGACAATTCTTTCCGGGTTGAGGTCCATACCTGCCCTTGCGTTTAGCGCCGAACGCTCACCGCGGCGTCGTGCCGACGGTTAATCCGGTCAGCGAGCTTCTGCGCGAGCTCGCGAAGGCGACTCGGGGGCGCTTTGTCCCCTTTGTGATAAAGCGGGGCCGCATCGCCATAGCCGGCGTCGCGGTCGTAGAACCCGTAGGCCCGCATGTAACTCTTGCGGTGCGCGCGGCTTTCAAACACCGGGCACCCGTCGGGGGTGAATTCGGTAGGCACGCCCCGCTTGACCGCGTCCTCGATCGCCTCTTTTCGCTGCGACGGATGCACGGCGAGGGCGATGGACTTTTGCTTCTTGAACGTGACCAGGGCCGGCGCTTCCACCCGGGCCGGGTGCCGGCGGCGGTACGTCTTCGCCGAGACTTGCTTCCCGTCGAGGTAGTACAGCGTCTTGCCGCCGCGCATGATGATCTGGTCGCCGATGATCTTGGCCACACCGTCCCCCTTCAGTCCGCCGGCGGCACGTCGTACCACCAGTTGCGGACCCAATCGTAAGCCTGGAATAGGGCCGCGACGAGAAAGTAGTGGACCGGGAACACGACTACCGTCCAGCACCCGGGCGGCATCACCCCGCCCTGCGGCCCGGGAACGAGCAGGTACCAGCCCATGCAGAGGAAGCCGGCTATGACGTAGACGCCGCCGACCACGGCGACGGTGACGAGCAGCGCGTGCATTACTTCCTTCCCGCCATCGCCGGCGTCCCGTTCTGGTCCGACCTGCCGCCCTGGTCGTTGCCGGTGATGAGTTGGCTGATCTGGTTCCGGCCCTGGCCTTCGTCCGTGGCCTCCGACGTCGACACGCGGTTGTAGGTTCGGGAGGTAGCTCCTGGCTGCGGCGGCCCGTCCTGGGCAGCCCCGCCTTGGTCCGGCGGCGGCTCCCGAATGGTCAGAACTTGCTGGATACGCGGCTCGTTGAGTAGCTCGCCGACCAGCTTGAAATACTCGTTGAAGTCGGCGGCGAGGCCCTGGCCCTGCATGATCGTCATGGCCGGGATCACGTCCTGTTGCCAAATCTGCCGCAGGGCCGCCAGCCGCGTCGCCGGCGTGCTCGGGGCCAGCGAGGACGAATCGACCTCGATCATCAGGTCGTCGAAGTCGGCCTCGCGGCGGATATGCTTGGCGACCTTCTTGTACTTGCCCGTCTGGGCCGAGTCGTACCGCTTGGCCGGGAAGGCGTAGCGAACGTGATTGATCCCCGGCAGGCCCGGCACCTCCGCCATCGACCGGGCCACCATGAACGGGTGTTTCCACCAAAACCAATTGAGCCGGCTGACCATGTCGTTGACGGCGACCATCGTCGTCTGTTGCAGGTCGCTCATTCCGGCCTGCGCGTTCTGGTTGAGCAACTCCTCTTGCGTCGCCGTCTTGGCTTGCTGGGCCCGGCCGCCGAGCAGCGCCAGGTTGCCGCCGCGGAAGTCGAACAGCTCGCGGGCCGCCTGGGCCCCGCCGTAGCTCTGCTGGAACGTCTGGCCGCCCGTGACCACCGGGGTCAGGCTTTTCGGGTCGTCGAGGTAGATGCCGTCGCCGTCGCTGGCCTTGTTCGCCCGCTCGGCGTCTTCGGCCGACGAGTAGGCCGTCATTTCCTTGTACCGTTCGACCGAATCGAACGCCTTGCGGTACAGGCTGTTGCACGCCAGGTCGGCCTGGTAGAGGTCCTGGAGCGGACCCTTCGGGACCGGCGACCCCGGGACCCACTGGTAGCCGATGTGGCCGTACGGGCCCACCTCCGGCCCGGTCCACGGCTGAATGCCCAGCGGCTGGCCGTCGGCACACTCCACCGGCGACCCGGCCCCGTCGGTTATGAACGTGAAGATCGCCCGCTCCGCCGGGAAGTAGAACTCCCACAGGGCGACCATGTCGAAGACTTCGTCCATCCCGTAGAAACTGCGGTTGAGCACGCCGATCTTTTCGACCCCGTACTCGTCGTACTGGGCCGGCTGCGTCGGCTTGATGTCCTTGCGGTGTCTGCTGAACCGCTTGTCTTCCTTGACCGCGTCGAGCCGCACGCGGTACGAGTGGGCCTGCCAGGAGCATTCGTCGAACGTGCCGGCGAAGTTGTCGTAGGCGAAGTCCTCGCGGTCGATCCGGGTAAGGATCGGCTCGCCGCCCTTCTGGCCCCACCCGCGGGTCGCCGACTCCGGCATCGTCGCCAGCGCCACCCGGTAGATGCCCCACCCGAACAGGCCGTCAATAATGATCCGCTTCATCGTCTCCGCGGCGCGCATCCGCTTCAACTCGCGGTTGCCGTGGTCCTGCATGACGTCGCACGCTTCCACCTGGCTCCGGTCCCAGGTGGACAGGTTGAACCGCGGCACCTTCGGGATGAGGGAGGCGGCGACCACGTTGACGTAGAGGCTGGAGAGGTTGAGCAGGATGTCGACTTCGTCGGTCTGCTCGGCCCAGTTGGGCCCGGCGTAGTTGCTGACCATGTCGCGCCGGCGGTCCCGCCCGAAGGCGTCCGCCACCCGGCTATTGCGCCACGCCGTCTTGATTCGGTCGACGGATAGGTCGAGCTTCTTGCGCGGCACTGACCCCACCGGTTGGCGACTCGGATGCGACTATGATGCCGGATCGACCCGCCAACGTCAACGCCACCGCCGGCGAACATTCAACCGCATGGCCCGGATCGGCTTGTTCCGCCGGTCCCCGTGCTCCTTCTGGGCCGCCAATTTCATCCGCCATTCCAGCGTGCCGACCATCACCGGGGCCGCCGGGTCCGGCTCCGTCGACGCCGCCTGCACCTTGCCCAACCCGAGCCGCTTGAGGCCGGCCACGCACAGGGCGTCGGCGATGACCCGGTCCCCGTGGTTGGACCTGGCCCCCGACGGGTCCGGGCCGCCGGCGTGCTTGGGGTGTTCGACCGTGTCCTTCGTGTCGCTGAACCGGTACGCCTTGCAGTCCTCGAAAGCGTCGTACGAGAGGTTGATAAACAGCCGGTCCCGCAGGGCGATCGTGTACTGGTCGAGCAGATTCCGCTTGGCCCCCTGGACGCTCATGTTGTACCCGGGTATCTCGCTGACCGTGTTCCCCCGCATGATGTCCTTGCTCTCCCGCAGGAACACCCGGGTATAGTGCTTCTCCTTGAGCACCCGGCCGAACAGGCCGCCCGGCCCGTTGATCTCCCAGTTCATGAGCGCCGCCGTGCCGTCGTGCGTCTTGAACATCCGCCCGAGCGCGATGCACATGAGGGCGAAGTCCTTCGGGTCCAGGTCGGACACGGCGACCTCGCAGACCTTGCGGCCCGTCGTCTTCGACCCGATCGAACAAACCGAGTTACTGGCCCCGGTCCCCTGGCTGATGTCCGCCCCGATCGCGTACCCGTCCGCCGGCACCGCCGTAACCATGCCGGCCGCGTCCTGCTCCGCCGGGTTGATCCACAACTTGACCGGCCCGCCCTCCATCGGCACCAGCCCCAGCGGGTCCCCGGTCACGGGGTCCAGCCGGATGTCGTACTCACCGAGCGGGTCCTGGGTCGCTTCCTGGAGCGTCATCACCATGACGCTGTCGAAGTAGTTGTGCTGCGACTGCTTGGGGGCGATGTCGAGGTGCTGGGCGACGTCCCGGTCATTGGCCCGCCGGCTGCATTCGAAATCGTACCACGGCGACCGGATGCCGACCGCCGGCCCCTTGTACCACGGCGTCTCGATCCAGGCCGGGCCGTCGAACGGCTTGCCGGTGCGGACGAAGTCGTAGTCCGGCGGGAAGACGTAGTCCTTGTCCAGGATCTCGTACCCGCCCGGCAGGCTCGGGTCGCTCCGGTACAGCCCCCGCCGCTTCTCCGGGTGGAGCGTCCAGTGCATGACCTCTTTGGGCATGTCGTTCCGCTGGCTCAGGTCGTAATAACATCCCGAAACGCCGTAATGCGTTCCGATGATAAGCCTGGGCCCTGTGTCCGCCGTGGCCCCCCAGATCTCGTACGCGATCTTCTGGCGGTACTTCGAGAACTCGTCGAGCACGATGAGCGAACACCGGTCGCCGACCCCCGCGGCCTCCGTCGTCGCCGCCCCGGTGATCGTCGAGCCGTTCGGGAACGTGTACGTCAACTTGTTCTGTCGGATGCCCTCGGTGAGGAACTCCGGCAGACAGGACAACAGGAAATCGATCTTGCCGAACAGCGTGCCCTTCGCGTCGCCCGGCTTGCGGATCGCCTCCTCTTTGTGGCTCAGGCACAGCACCGTCTTGTTCGGGTGGAACAGGCAGAGGTGGACGATGAGGATGACCGCCAGCCACGTCGCCCCCATCTCGCGCGACTTCTCCCACAGCATGTCCGAACGGCCCTTCTTGAATAGCCGGGCCATCGTCCGCCGCAACGCCGCGGCCTGCCAGTCCCAGGTGATCCACGGGCCGACCTCGTCCCCCACGTTGTCCGGGTTGTACTGCCAGACCAGCAGGTTCGCGAAGGCGACGATGTCATTCCGGCAGATGGCCAGGACCGCCCGCCGGTATTTGCGGTTCCGCCGCACCGCCCGCAAAACGTGCAGGCGGCGGCGGAGGTTGGGGGCGAGGGCCGTCGGGATGCTGGCGGCGAAAGAACTGTCGTCGGATTGCACAGCGGGTCAGCCAAGCGACGGCCGGAATTACTGCCCACGCGGCCACCGTCGAATCCAGGTGAGCCGGGGGACTCACCTGAAGAGGGCGACCGCCGCGGCCACGACCGCCAGGCCCCACCCGGCGATAGCGACCGCCCACGCATTTGAAAAGCGGCGACGTACCGCCGCGGCCGTCGCTCGCGCGTCCTGGACCATCCAAGACAATGTTTTTGCCGCTTCGGTCATTTCCACGGCGTTCCGCCGCCCGAGCTCGAGCTCGGCTTGCAGGTCCTGGACCCGCCCCTTGAGCCGCCCGATCTGCTCTTGCTCCGGCGTCAACATGGGGCCCGCTTCGGGCGGATGCCCGACGTTGATCCGGTGCCCGTGCCGCTCGGCGTAAACGAACCGCCGCCGGCCCGGCCGCGAACCTCGCTCCCGCTCGACCACCACTATACCCCGGACGATCCGCTCGACCTTGGCCTGTATCTCCTCATTGGTCATAGGCCCGTCGGGGTCCTTGTCGTGAAGGGCCATGAGGCTCGGAACGTACATCCCGACCGCCACGTCGACCGGTAGAATGGAAATCACGGGTACGCCGTTTGCTTCCGAGTTGGCCATGAGTGACCTCACCCTCATTATCGAACTGTGTAACCCGACCGCGTCAACCCCCGAGGCCGAACGTCGGGCTAAACGCCGAGCTCGGCCAGCCACGCCACCGGCACCGGCACCCCAGCCCGCCGGTACCGGTCCACCGCCGCCGATACCGCCGCGTACCGTGCGACGAGGTCCGCGAGCCCCGCGCGCCGGCCCCGATCCCGATACCACCGGGTGTACGACTTGACCCCCAGCGGCTTACTCCGTCGGCGATCGGCCATCCGCCCCTCCAGTCTTCCCCGCCGGCGGGAAATCCTGCATGGCGCACGCCCGAAGGAATTCGGCCAGCGAAATCCCTGCCGCCGGGTCCGGCGGCTCTACCTCCTCGATCGGACCCATACACCGGTCGCACACCAGCCGGGTCATCGGCCCGCCCATAACCGCGTAAACCAGCCGCCCGCACCCGCCACACCGGCCCCGCTTCACCCAGTCCAGCGACCCGACTGGCTGCTCGCAATCCTCCCGGTCCTGCCGCATATTCTCCACCGTCTCAATCATCAAAACCGCGTCCGCCGCCATCCGCCACTTCTCCCGCTCCGCCGCGTCCAAATCCTCCCATGCCACCGGCGTCTCGCCCCAAAAATACCGGGCGTACGCGAACTTCGCAGCCCGATTCAGCCGCCGCCGATAAGCCAAATGCTCGAACATCGATTTCATCCGCTCAGGCATCCCCCACCCCTCCGGTCAATAACTCCTCAATCAACTTCTCCACCGGCTCCGCCTCGCCTTCGGCCGCGTCATGCCCACACACCGGACACGGCCCCACCCCGTCCCACTCCGGCCCAGGTGAGTCCCCCGTCTCACCTGACCGATTTTCCTCCGCCCGCGCCGCCTGTAACCCCGCCAGCCGCTCCGCAAACCACTTCGGCTCCTTCTCCATCAACCGCCGAAAATAAACGTGCTGGTTCGTCAAATCCCTCGCGTGGCTGACGACGTACTCCATCGCCTCCACGTCCGAAACCCGCTCAGTTCCCAACTCAATCCGCTTCTTCACCAGCCGGCCAGTAATCGGGTCCCGCTCCTGACCAGGCTTCACCCCGGGCGGCGGTACCCGACCAGGCGACGGAACTTCCACCGGCTTTTCCACGGGATCCATAACCCCCAAAAATAACCGGCCCGCTATTCGATGTCCACCCCCACCAGCCACACCTACCCCGAGGGTCCGGCTAAAAGCAGAGACGCAAACCGTTGCGGGGCAAGGGGGTATAAGAGCACCAGGTCGGCCCGCCCGACCCGGGGGGTCCGGTTAAAGCCTGCCGTTGACGCCGCGGAATTGACGGCAGGGGGCGGGGGCAGTTGACGCAAGCTGTTGACAGCGTTCGGGATAGTGCGGGGAGCGGTGACGAGTGAAGTGAGCAGGGGGCCGCGTCCAGCCCCCACCGCTGGCCTTGGTTGGCCTTTGTTGGCCTGCCGCTGGCCTTTGTTGGTCCGCGGCTGATCCGCAGTTAGGCCGTAGTCGGTCCGCAGTTGGCCCCCACTTGGCCCTACTCAAGGCGAGGAGTGAATGATGGTTGATTCAATGGTGATGCGGGTGGCAGTGCTCTCCGGCATTGTGGCCTTTCTGGTCGCGGTCGGGTTGGGTTGGCTACTGCTGCCGATAGCCGCAGTCGAGCTGGTCGCTGGCAGCCCGGAGGAAGAGCAGGTATGACCACTCAAAGACAGTTATTCGACCCGATGCTTGCGACCAGCGTAGGCCGGCAGGGCACGCTATTCGACGGTTCGGCCGTCGACGTGCCCTGTCCGGCCTGCGGCCGCTTGCAGGTAGTGACCGCGAGCAACTATCTGACCTGTCCGCACGGTTGTCTGAAATTGCGGCCGGACGTCCCGGCCGACGACCAGGCGACCGGCGGCCTATTCCGGGAGGTTTGACCGATGCCGATTCCGACCATTGACCGAATCGAGACGCGCGATTGGGTGAAGGA
>Ga0335069_10000885_pt1 | contig 48046 bp, 48 predicted proteins | sample Lox_Sample_11_FD_206714 | JGI IMG/M metagenome (GOLD analysis project Ga0335069, IMG submission 206714) | Soil microbial communities from Loxahatchee National Wildlife Refuge, Florida, United States - Lox_Sample_1.1 | ecosystem: Environmental > Terrestrial > Soil > Wetlands | place: USA... | reverse complement strand
CTGGCGCCTCACGGCCCGGTCCCGTCGTCGTGGACCCCGGCGGGCAGCAGGTGCCGGCACGCGGCGTCGGCCGCGCGGAACTGCGGCGAGTAGCGGCCGAAGTCGTTATCGATCCCGGGTACCTGGCCCAGGTTGAGCGCGCCGGAGGAATTCGGGTCCAGCATGGCGATGTCGTGTGCGCGCATGCACCTGGCGTACGCGATCAAGTGGGGCATCTCGGCGGGCGGGTTGCCGTTCGGGCCGCCCGCGGGGCCCGCGCCAAGGTTCGGCAACCACTGCTGGCACGCTCGCATGGCGGCCACCGTGCCTGGATCGGTCGCCCCCGGAATCTGGAATCTGCCCGGCTGAGGGTCGGGAAGGTCGATTCCGTGACCGCGCATGCATCCGGCGAACTTAACCAGCCGCTGGAATTCCTGGGCCTGAGTCAGGGTCTTCGGTGAAGAAGCCGGACGGCTGGGCAGGCTCGCCACGCCTGGGCCTGGCGGGCCCGGTGAGCAGGCGCAGATCGCGTAGGTGGCCAGCGTCAGCAATGCGGCCGACGCCAGGCCGCACCGACCTCGTCGTGGTGCCATGGCAATTCTCCCTGGTTAGCTGCTGTCGCGGCGGTTTGCCGCCAGGCCAGTTGTACGGAACCGGGCATAACCTGGCCGTCAGCACGCGGTTTATGCTCGCGTTACGCGTGCTCAGGCAGGATGGATCGGGTGGCCGGAGAGCTGTGGAGGTCGCCATGCGCGTGCTCATCGTGGAGGACGAACCACCGCTGGCCCGGGCCGTCGCGCGGGGGCTGCGGGCCGAGGGCATGGCCGTGGACATCGCGCTGGACGGCGGCGAGGCCCTGGCCAAGGTGGCGGTCTGCCCGTACGAGGTGATCGTCCTGGACCGTGACCTGCCGGTCGTGCACGGCGACGAGGTCTGCCGGCAGCTGGTCGCGGGGGACGGAAACGGGCGGGTGCTGATGCTGACCGCGGCGCGGGAGACAACCGACCGGATCGAAGGCCTCAACCTCGGTGCCGATGACTACCTGGCCAAGCCGTTCGCCTTCGGTGAGCTGGTGGCCCGGGTCCGGGCGCTGGGCCGCCGCGCTCATCCCGCTCACCCGCCGGTGCTGACGCGGGGTGACCTGGCCGTCGATACGGTTCGCCGACTGGCCTACCGGCGAGGGGAACGGCTGGAGCTGTCCAGGAAGGAACTCGCGGTACTGGAGATCCTGCTGGCCGCCGACGGGGCGGTGGTCAGCGCCGAGGAGCTGCTAGACCGGGCCTGGGACGAGTTCACCGACCCGTTCACCAACGTGGTGCGGATGACCATGAGCAAGCTGCGGCGCAGGCTCGGTGAGCCGCCCGTGATCCAGACCGTGACCGGCGAGGGGTACCGAATCCGATGACCGCGCTGAACATGGCCGGAGGGCCCACTGCCCTGCGGCGCCCGGGCACCTTCCGGATGACCCTCGGAGTGCGGGTAGCCATCACCTTCGCCCTGCTCTTCCTGGTCACCGGCGCTAGCCTGCTGGCGGTCAACTACGCGTTGTTCGCTCACTCACTGGACGGTCACTGGGCCCCCGTGCCGACCTATCCCGGCTCGTACATCGCCGAGCGCGACCGGGCTCTGATCAGCAGCCCGCTGACTCCCCCGTTGGAACGGGCGGCGGCCCGCGGACAGCTCGCCCTCGTGCTGGCTCATCCAGCCGGGCACTTCGGTGGCAGCCTGCTGCCGCTGGTCGCCGGCAGCCAGTCGGCTCAGCCCGCGATCGACCGGGCGCTTAACCAGATGCTCGGCCAGTCCGCGCTGATCCTGATCCCGCTCGCCCTGCTCGCCGTCGCACTCGGCTGGCTCGCCGCCCAGCGCATGCTCCGCCCGGTGCGCCAGCTCACCGCGACCGCGCGCCAGCTGTCCGCGGCGAACCTCAGCCAGCGGCTGGAACTCAGCGGTCCCGATGACGAGCTGAAGGAACTCGGCGACACCTTCGATCAGATGCTGGCCCGGCTCGATGGCGCCTTCGAATCCCAGCGGCGCTTCGTGGCCAACGCCTCGCACGAGCTGCGGACGCCGCTCACCATCATGCACACCGAGCTCGACGTCACGCTCGACGGCAAACCGGCCGACGCCGAGAGCCTGCGGGCCATGGGCCAGGTCATCCGGGCCGCCGTCACGCGGTCAGAGCGGCTCGTGGACGGCCTGCTCGCGCTGGCCGAAAGCGAGCGCGGCATCGACCGGACCGAGCGGACCGACCTCGCCGAACTGGTAAGCCCGGTGCTCGGCCACCTCGCCGGCGACGCGCGCAAGGCAGGCGTCCGGATGGCAGTCACGCTGCAGGCAGCCCCCGTAACCGGCAGCCGGGTACTGCTCGAACGGCTCGTGGAGAACCTGGCCGACAACGGCATCCGGCACAACCACCCCGGAGGCTGGCTGGCCATCCTGACCGCCAGCCACGGCGACACCGCCACGCTGATCGTCGAGAGCAGCGGACCGCCGATCACGGCGGAGCAGGCGGCTTCGCTGTTCGAACCGTTCCGGCGGCTGCACGCCGATCGCGTGGGCTCGGCTCGCGGCAGCGGACTCGGCCTGTCCATAGTCCGCGCGGTCGCCCGGGCCCACGCCGGCGAGGCCACCGCCTCGCCGGTAGCCGACGGCGGCCTGCGGGTCACCGTCACTCTCCCAGCCGCGCGGCCCGCCGCCGTCGCCGCCAGGCAAGAGGTGACTGCCAGCCGGCCGACGGGTGACCCCGCGCCGTTATCCTTTGCGGCCGACTCCGCCGAGCCACCACTGGCCGGCGGCGTCCAGCTGGCGGTCCAGATCATCTCCGCGCCATTGCGTGACCGCGGTCAGGCCCGGCTCGACCAGGTCGAATCCGCTGAACATCCGCAGGATTCCGGCGCGGCTGCGGTAGGAGACGGGCGCGTTCGACCGGGCGAAGATCTCCTCCTTCTGCGCGACCAGCTCCGGCGGATGACCCTCGCTGGTCAGGTGGGAGAGGATCAGGTAACTGCCGGGCGACATCCGCTCGCCGAAGGCACGCACGATGCCAGCCGGATCGGCCTCGTCCGGGATGCCGTGCAGGACGGCGACGAACAACACCGCCACCGGCTGCGAGAAGTCGATCAGCCTGGTCACTTCCGGGTGGGCCAGGATGCTCCCGGGATCGCGGACGTCCGCCTGGACCACGGTGACGGAATCGGAGTCCACCAGCAGCGCCCGGGCGTGGCTCACCACCACCGGGTCGTTATCCACGTAGACCACGTGCGCGTCCGGGTCGGTCTCCCCGACGACTTCGTGTACGTGGCCCTGGCTGGGCAGGCCGGTACCCACATCGAGAAACTGGCGGACGCCCTGCGCCACCGCGAACCGGACCGCACGGCCGAGAAACCGCCGGTTGGCCCGGGGCACGTCCCGGTTCTCCGGGGAAAAGCTGAACAGCTTTTCCACCGCCTCCCGGTCGGCGGCGAAATTGTCCTTGCCGCCGAGGGCATAGTCGTACATGCGGGCCATGTTCGGGATGCGGGTATCGATACCGGGCGGTACCGATTCCTGTTCGGGCACTGTTTCTCCTGTCACCTTCAGGACGGGCGCGACGTTCCTGACAACGACAGAATGCTACCGGTGGACGGTTACGCGAGAACGTAACCGCAGTTCGTTCGGCTTAAAAATCTCTTAGATCCCGAACGGTCCCGCACCGAGCCCGGGCCGACGATGTCACCGTCGTGCGCCGGCCTGGGTCACGGGCCGGAGCGCAGCGGGATGGTCACCAGGACCTTGCCGTGCGCGGTGATGTCGAAACTGGCCGGGCTGGCGGCCGGGAACGGCACGGAGGCGGGGTACCACGCGTCCGGGTCGCCGGGCGGGACGGTCCAGCCGCCCGCGGCCGCGTGCTGCCCGCTGGCGGTGGTAGCCCACCTGCCTATCAGGTGAAACGGCCGAAACCGCCTGCTAGTTCACGGTGAGCGCATGGCGGTGCCGGTGGGGTCCGGGCGGCATCGTAGAGTGAGTTACCCGTCCGTAACAGGAGTGTCATGAGCTTTAACCTGGCCACCATGCTGCGGGAGTCCCGCAACGCCGAGCCCGACCATCCGCTGTGCCACATCAGCGACCTGACGTTCAGCTACGCCCAGGTGGACGAGATCTCCGGGCGGGTGGCGAGCGCCCTGCTCGGCACCGGCCTGCGCCGCGGCGACAAGGTGGCCGTGCAGCTGCCGAACCTGCCGCAGTTCATCTTCACCTACTTCGCCATCCTCAAGGCCGGCCTGGTGATGGTCCCGCTGAACCCGCTGCTGAAGGCGCCTGAGGTCGCCTACCAGCTGCAGGACTCCGAGTCCGGGACGCTGATCACCTTCGAGGGCTTCGCGGCGGAGGCGGTGGCCGGGGCCAGGCAGGCCGGGAACGTGCCCACGTACGTGGTCAACCTCCCGGGTAACGACCAGCGGCCCGAGGGCACCAGGCACTACGACGAACTCTACTTCGCCGACGACACCGGCGAGATCGAGCCGGTCAATGCCGACGACACCGCGGTGATCATCTACACCAGCGGAACCACGGGCAAGCCCAAGGGCGCCGAGCTGACCCACTTCCAGCTGTACATGAACTGCACCGTGGCCGGGGAGCTGTTCGGCTACCAGGCCGACGACATCGGGATCGCGGTGCTGCCGATGTTCCATGTGTTCGGCCTGTCCAGCGTGCTCAACGTGACCGTGCGGTTCGCGGGGACGCTGGTGCTCATCCCCCGGTTCGAGACCGATGCGGTGCTCGACGCCATCGCGCGGTACGGGTGCACGATCTTCTCCGGCGTCCCGACCATGTACTTCGCGCTGCTGCAGGCCGACCTGGCCGGCCGGGAACTGTCGTCGCTGCGCGTCGGGATCTCCGGCGGAGCCGCCATCCCGGGCGAGGTGATCCGCGCGTTCGAGGAGAAGTTCCCTGGCGTGGTGATCCTGGAAGGCTACGGCCTTTCCGAGACGGCCAGCACCACGACCTTCAACATCAGCGCCGAGCAGCGCAGGGTGCTCTCGATCGGCAAGCCGATCTGGGGGGTGGAGGTCCGGGTGGTGGACAGGGACGACAAGCCGCTGCCGACCGGGCCGGAGAACATCGGCGAGATCGTCATCCGCGGCCACAACGTGATGAAGGGCTACTACGGCAATCCCGCGGCGACCGCGGAGGCGTTCGGCGGCGGCTGGTTCCACACCGGCGACCTGGCCTACGCCGACGAGGACGGCTACCTGTTCATCGTGGACCGCAAGAAAGACTTGATCATCCGCGGCGGCTACAACGTCTACCCGCGGGAGATCGAGGAGGTGCTGTTCGCCCACCCGGCGGTGGCCGAGGCCGCCGTCATCGGCAAGCCGGACCCGCGGCTGGGCGAGGAGGTCGCCGCGTTCGTGGTGCTCAAGCCGGGCGCCGAGGCGGAGCCGGACGATATCATCGCGTACTGCCAGGAGCGGCTCGCGGCTTACAAGTACCCGCGCGACGTGCGGATCGCCGCCGACCTGCCCAAGGGCCCGACCGGGAAGATCCTCAAGAGAGAGCTGAAGGCCGAATGAGCCAGGTTCCCACCGTCCGCGGCCCGGTGGATACCGCCGACCTCGGGCGCACCTACATGCACGAGCACATCTTCGTGCTCACCGCGGACGTGCAGCAGAACTACCCCGGCGCGTGGGGCAACGAGGACGACCGGATCGCGGACGCGGTGACCAAGCTGCGCGCGCTGGCCGCCCAGGGCGTCCGCACGATCGTGGACCCGACCGTGGTCGGCCTGGGCCGCTACCTGCCGCGGATCCAGCGGGTCGCCGAGCAGGTGCCCGAGCTCAACATCATCGTGGCCACCGGCGTGTACACCTACGACAGCGTGCCGTTCTTCTTCCGCTACCGCGGCCCGGCGCTGAACGAGGCCGTCGGCGCCGAGGTGCCCGACCCGATGGTGGACATGTTCACGGGCGACATCACCGAGGGCATCGCCGGCACCGGGATCAGGGCGGGCATGCTCAAGTGCGCCATTGACGAGGACGGCATGACCCCGGGCGTCGAGCGCGTGATGCGCGCGGTCGCCGCGGCCCACCATCAGACCGGCGTGCCGGTCACCGTGCACACCCACCCCGGGTCGCGGACCGGGCTGGAGGTCAAGCGGGTGCTGTGCGACTCCGCCGGGGTCGATCCCGGCCGGGTGGTGCTCGGCCACAGCGGCGACACCACCGACTGCGACCACCTGGCGGAACTGGCCGACGCCGGGTTCACGCTGGGCATGGACCGGTTCGGGATCAACCTGGACATCACGTTCGAGGCGCGGGCGGACACGCTGGTGGAGATGTGCCGCCGCGGCTACGCCGAGCGCATGGTGCTGTCCCAGGACGCGTCCTGCCACATCGACTGGATCGACCCGAACATCCTGGCGTTCCTGCCGCAATGGCACTACCTGCATATCCACGACGAGGTCCTGCCGTACGCCCGCGAGCACGGGGTGACCGAGGAGCAGATCACCACCATGCTGACCGCCAACCCGCGACGCTTCTTCGAGAAAACGGGCTGAGAAGCGGCCGGGAAGCGGCCGGCGGACGGGAAGTGGCCGGCGGCCCGGCCGAGCCGGGCCCTTCGGCCTTGTCAAGGCGCCGCCGCCAGGCGCATGATGCGGCAACCAACGCGGCTCTGCGGCGCGCCCGCGGGTCAGGCGGGCCGCGCTCGCGGACAGGTTCATACCCGGAGGTGACCCTGTGCGCCCCGAAGACAAAAACGCACGTCAAGTCCAGCAGGCCTTCGCCAGCGGCGCGACCCTGGCCGAACTCGAGCAGCACATCGCGCTCCTGCGCTCCCTCGGCGCCCCAGACGACGCCCATCCCAGGGTCGGCGTCAATGACGACTACGAAATCACCGTGATGATCTGCGTCGTGGAGCGGCCGACACCACACGTCACGACAGCGTCTTGAGCCGCCGTGCGCCGAGCTTGCGGCCGACGCCGCCATACAGGGAATTTGGCCGGCCGGCCGGCTGGATACCGGGGTCAGGCCGCCAGCGGGCCATCCAGACGACTCCTGGCTCGATGATCTCGAAGCCGTCGAAGAACCGCTCGATCTCCTTCACCGGCCGCACATGTATCTGCGCCGACGCATTCCGGTAGACGTTCGTCACGCTCTCGACTAGCCCGTCGGGGTCGTCCTCCGGGGTTGCCGCGCTAATGCCGTGCGTGATGGCCAGGTAACTGCCTGGCGCGAGGCGGTCGCGGTACCCGGCGATGATCTGGTGCGGCTTCTCCTCGTCCGGCACGAAGTGCAGGGCACATGCGCAGAGCACGCCCACCGGCTGGGACAAGTCGAGCCTGGCGAGCACATCTGGGTGCCGGAGGATCTCGGCAGGCCGCCGCAGGTCGCCGAGCACGAAGCCGGCCCTGCCGCCCGGCCCGAGCAGCGCCTGGCCATGCGAGCAGACCACCGGATCGTTGTCGACGTACACCACCCGCGCGTCCGGCGCGATCGCATGCGCCATCTCGTGCACGCAGTTCTGCGTGGGCAGGCCGGCGCCGAGGTCGAGAAACTGGCGGATGCCCGCCTCGCCGGCCAGGAACCGGACCACGCGGCCGATGAACGACCTGTTATCGCGGACGGTCCCCGCGATGTCGGGGAGGGCGGCGAGCAACTGCTGCGCGGCCTGCCGGTCGGCGGCGAAGTTGTCCTTGCCGCCAAGAATGTAGTCGTAGATCCTGGCGACGTTCGGCACCGACGTATTGATGCCGACTGTCCCCGCGCCGCTTCCGCTCAACCGTGTCACCACCTCGGTATCTGAGCGATGTTAGCGCGTTTCCGGCCGAATCTCCGGTCGCGGCCGGGATCGTATGCCCGGAAAGTGAAGATGCGGACGGAGAGTCCAGTGTGCGGGTTAACCCTCCCGACCCGTAGGGACAGCTCCGATGCCGGCTCCTTCTCGCCGCGGCCAGGCTACTGACCCAAGGCAACGCAGAAGGCACAGCCAAGGGAGTAGCGAATGCGGGGAATAACGGCAAGAGCCACGATGAGAAGAGCCCGGCTGGTCGTGAGCGGGCTCACGGCAGCCGCGGTCATGGGCGGGGCGGTAACGGCGCAGGCCGCGACCGCGAGTGCGAGTCCGGCCACCGTGAACACGAATTATCCGATCGTGGGAATCGCCGGCACGCCGGATGGCCACGGCTACTGGGAGGTGGCGAGCGACGGCGGCGTCTTCAGCTTCGGCACCGCGCAGTTCTACGGCTCCGCGGCGTCGATCCAGCTGGCCGCCCCGGTGGTCGGAATAAACAGCACGCCGGACGGCAAGGGGTACTGGCTGGTCGCCTCCGACGGGGGCGTATTCGCCTTCGGTGACGCCCAGTACTTCGGGTCGATGGGGGGCAAGCCGCTGAACTCGCCGGTCGTGGGCATGAGCGCGACGCCCGACGGCGGCGGGTACTGGCTGACGGCGAAGGACGGCGGCGTCTTCGCGTACGGCGATGCCCAGTTCGCCGGGTCCATGGGGGGCAAGCCGATGAACGCCCCGGTCGTCGGGGTGGCCGGCTCCGGTGGCACTACCGGCTACTGGCTGGCCGGCGCCGACGGAGGGATCTTCGCCTTCAACGCGCCGTTCAGCGGCTCCATGGGCGGTAAGCCGCTGAACGCGCCCATGGTGGGCATCGCGCGCAGCGGTTCGGGGACCGGCTACTGGATGGTGGGCGCCGACGGCGGCGTCTTCGGGTTCGGCGGTGCTCAGTTCGCCGGATCCATGGGCGGGAAGCCCCTGAACGCCCCCATGGCCGGCATGGCCGGGACGCCGTCCGGCAACGGCTACTGGCTCGTCGCCAGTGACGGCGGGGTGTTCGCCTTCGGTGATGCCCCCTACCTCGGGCGGGCCGTCCTGACCAGCACTCCTCCCCCGCCCCCGCCCGGCGGTCAGCAACTGCCGGCGAACCTCACGCTGTCGACGTCGGGCGCGGCCTTCATCGCCGCCTTCGAGGGCTTCAGGGGCACTCCCTACAATGACGCGACGAACAACTGCACCATCGGCTACGGGCACCTGATCCACTCCGGGCCGTGCACCGCCACCGATAACCAGAACTGGGGCACCATCACGGTGCAGCAGGGGCAGGCACTGCTGCAGTCGGACACCAATACCCGGTTCGTGCCGGCGCTCCGCGCGGGCATCCCGGCCACGCCCCTCACGCAGGCCCAGTTCGACGCGCTGATCGACTGGATCTACAACGAAGGCCCGGGCTACATCACCGGCAGCAGTTCCATCCGGACCGCGCTACGGGCCAGCCCGCCGCAGTATTCGGCCGTCCCCCCGGACCTGATGAATTACGTCACCTCCAAAGGCCAGAAGCTCTGCGGTCTGTACCGGAGGCGGGTAAGCGACGGCAACCTGTGGAGCACCGGGTCGTACGCCAAGCTGTCACCGGGCTGCCCGCCCGGCTACTCCGGCTCCCGGTGATCTGCTAGCCGGAACCCGGCGGATTCGCGGTCTCGGGTGGCCAGCCCGCCGGCACCACGGCGGCTGGCCGCCCGAGCCGTCGTCGTTCAGCTAGGGCAGGCTCCATTGCTGGTTACTGCCGCCGTTACAGGTCCACAGGACGAGCTGCGTTCCGTTCGCGGTATTGAAGCCGGGGTCATCGAGGCATTTGCCGGTGGCGGGGTTGACCAGCTGCCCGTTCTGGGCCTGCCATTGCTGGTTGGCGCCGCCGTTGCAGGTCCACCACTCGATGAGGGTGCCGTTGGCGGATTTGGCGCCGGTGATGTCCATGCAGCCGCCGTCGATCGTGAGGGTGCCGTTGCTGTTGACGGTCCAGTTCTGCGCGGCCGTGTTCCCGTCGCAGTCCCACATCTGCACCTTGTTGCCGGGGGTGCCGCTGCCGTTGTTGTTGTCCACGCACTTGGCGCTGTCGTCGCCGGCCACGATCGTCCCGGTCGCGCCGCTGGACATTGGCGCGTAGCCGACCGAGACGATGTTGGCCTGGACGGAGTTGTCGGCGGCGTCGGTCGGGTAACCGGCGGTCATGACGCCCTCGAAGAACGACCCGGCGGAGCTGTTGCTGTTGTCGCCGCCGACCCCGAGGATGATGGCGCCTTCCTGGTGCATGGGCATGTAGCCGCTGGTGGTGGGCAGGGAGCCGCTGTACCAGGTGGTCAGCCCGCCGGAGTCGGCGTTGCCGCCCTTGATCGCATAGGTCGTCGTCCCGTTGTTCTTGACCAGGGCGGTGACGAACGCGCTGTTGTTGCCGTGGTTGTTCGGGTTGTTGCCGTTGCCGCCGGCGAACAGGCCGTTCTCCAGGTCCGCCTGGACCCACGGGCCGGCTCCCGAGCACGGAGTGAACCAGCACAAGGTGCCGAAGTAGACCGCGTCCATGTGGCCGTTGCCGTTGTCGTGGTTGTTCGTCTCGGCGTTGCCGTAGTCGAAACAGCAGCCGCTGTTGACGTGGGTCCCGCTGGCCACCATGTAGGCGCCCTGCGGCTGGGATCCGGTCGCCACCCCGGTGGTGGCGTCGTCGCGGTACCCGGTCCCGGGGGCCACGTAGACCCCGTACACCTTGTGCCCCCCGGCCATCACCGGCAGCGCGGCCGCGTTCGCGCCGACATCGGCCCCGCCGGCCCCGCCGGCCGGCCCGATCGTGAGGTTGTTGTGCTGCGAGGACTGGTCATAGATCTCGGTGATGGTGCACGTGGTGCCCGCGCAGAACGAGTCCTGCGCCGCCGCGTTGGCGTAGCCTCCCGCGGCGAGCGTCCCGATATTCGTGGTGGTGCCGTCGGACGCGCGCCTGACCTGGTACAGCGGACCGTTGTAGGCCGCGTACAGCGCCCGCGTGGTGCTGTGCGCGGCCACGCACGGCGTACCGGCCGCGGCGTAGATGTCACACGGGAGCGACGTCGCCGCTCCCGCGGGCGACGCGCCGCCGAGGACCAGGGCTCCCGCGGCGAGCGCCGCCGCCGCGCCAAGGACCAGCAACGCCTTTCCCGCGTGCCGGAGTCGTGACCGCACAGTCATGGTTGAACCTGCCTTTCTGTGCGTGCCGCCTCCTGGCGCGCGTGGGCCAGCGCGTGGGCCAGGTCATGGGTGTCCAGGAGGCGCGGCGGGCACCGCCACGCCGAGCCGTGATGTTAGCGTTCACAATTTCCTGCGTAACGGCATCGGCGGCGATAGGGGGTGCCGTTATTGTGAGCGTTAACAATCCGCGCGTCAACGGCCGGCCTAGGTGGCCGGCGGCATCCGGCGCCAGCTGAAGGTCAGCGCGAAGGCGGCCAGCGCGCCGATCCCGCCCGCAACCGCGATGACCACCGCCGGGGTGACCACCTCCGCGGCGGTGCCGACCGCCAGGAAGCCCGCGCCCTGGCCGACTATCACCCCCATTCCGGCGATGCCGAACGCCTGGGCCCGGCGCTCGTCCGGCACCCTGATCACGAACGCGGTGTTGACCGCGATCTGGTAGGCACCGAAGGCGGCCGATGCCGAGAAGATCACCAGCGAGACGGCAAGCCCCGGGTGCAGGGCCGTCAGGACGAGGGTGGCGCAGGTCGCCACGGCCAGCGGCCCCATCAGCGCCAGGCGCCGCGGCGGGCGGACCAGCCGGCTGAACAGCGGAGTGCCGATCGCCGTGGCCAGCGTGGTGGACATCAGCACCAGCCCGGTGGCGACCGGCCCGCCGCCGAGCCGGGCCGCATACGGGGCCGCGATGCCCTGCGGGATCGTGTAGAAGACCACCAGCCAGCCGAGCAGCACCAGGGTGCGCAGCGCCCGGTCGCCGAACACCAGCCGCAGCCCGGCGGCCGCCCGGGCCAGCGGCGAGCCCTGGGCGGGCTGCGCGGCGGCCGGGCCGGGCCTGGCCCGGGTGCCGAGCCCGATGAGCAGGCCGGAGGCCACGAACGTGGCCGCGTCTATGACCAGTGCGGACCGTACGCCGAGGAAGGCGACCGCGATCCCCCCGCCGGCGGCGCCGGCCACCTCGGCGGTCAGATAGGTGGTCTGAATCACCGCCGCGCCCAGCGCGTAGCGCTCGCCGGCCAGGATGTCCGGGGTGATCGACGCCCGGGCCGACTCGAACGGCGGGGCGAACACCGTGGCGGCGAACAGCAGCAGGACCAGGGCCGTCACCGGCATGCCCGGCACGACCATCGCCATGACCAGGGCGGCGCGGACCGCGTCGCAGCCCACCATCACCGTGCGGCGCGGGCGGCGGTCGGCCAGGTCGGCGAGGAACAGGCCGCCGATCAGCCACGGCAGGTACCCGGCCGCGTAGGCGGCCGCGGCCAGCAGCGGCGACCTGGTGTGGTCATAGACCAGCAAGGTCAGCGCGACCAGCGCGAGACGATCGCCGGCGGCCGACAGCACCACGGACAGCCACAGGGCCCGGAACTCGCGCACCGCGAACACGTCGCCGAACGTGGCACGCGCCGGCCCAGCAGCTGTCACCGTGCCCCTTCCGTCAAGGCCAGTAATCCGTGGCTCGTCCGGCCGGGCGGGAAACCCCGCCCGTTAGGTACGAAAGATCTCTAGCTCGATTGGCCTGCAGCCGTGGGCACGGTCCTGAGGCCGAGCCGGGGGAACGAAAGTCCGCCGCCCGTCAGGTCCATGTGTCGCGCATGGGTCTCCTCTCGTACAAGCCGGGACCGCTTCCTGCCGGACAGGGATCAGCTCCAGGCGACGCGCCGGCCCGGGCTTCGCCCGCGACGGCGGCGGCCGCATAGCGTCATCACACACCCGTTATGTGCCGGTTTGAGGGAGTCGGACGGACGTTGATCACGAAATGACATGAACTATCTACACAGCGTTGATGAATTGTGCCTACGCGGTGCGTAGTCATCCCTAGCTATGCCGCGGCGGGCGGGGCCAGTCCGGGTGATCCGGGCCGCCGCGGGACATCCCGGATCCCGGCCGGAAACCAGGGCCGATCCGGCCGGTGACGCACAGCTCCCCGCAGCTGGCCGCGGGCAGGCCGCACCCGCACTCAGCCTCGCGGTCCTCGCTGAGACGGTAACCCGGAGGCAGCCGCAGGCCCGGGCAGGTCAGGTAGTGCGTGCCGACCGCACCGCACCGCGTGCACCACCGCTCCAGCTTGTCACCCGCCTGGACCAGCGCGACCTGAGGCCCTTCCCACGGGGAGGCGGGAGGGGAAAGCCCGAGCGCGGCAGACGGCCGGGTCATCACCTTCTCCGCCCCAGACTGCTCCGGAACAGCGCCTCCACATCCGCGCGCCGGTACCGGGGCCTCCCGGCCTCGTCGCGGACCTCGGTCAGCCGCCCGCGACGGGCCCAGGTCGCCACCGCCGCCGAGGTCACCCGGAACAGGATCGCCACCTGCCTGCGGGTCATCAGGTCCTCATCCGTATGGTTGCCGGTCATCGTTACCACGGCGAATCTCCAGACCGCCGGACGCGGCATGCGCGCAGCCTGGCCGGACGGGTGTCGGCGCCATCATGTTTCATCGGGTTCCTTAGCGGGACCGGGTTGAGCCGGCCGGGGAGAGCCCAGGTCACCCCATGCGGCTGCTCCCGGGGGACGATCCGGGCCAGTACGGAAGGGCCCGGTGCCGGTTGCATGAAAAATAGTGCTGCAAATTGCAGCGCGAAACATCGGTCAGCTGACGGATGTTGAACCACCGGACCGGCTGCGTTCCCGGGAGGAAGCCCGGTCCCAGGGCCGGCTGCCCCGCTCCGGCTCCCCCGCACTGATCCTGCGCCGGCGCCCGCGCGGGGGGCCGGCGAGCGGCTATCTCCGGGGCCTGGCGGTGATACTGATCCTGGATGCGCCCGGCACGATCCTGATCATGGGTTTGCCGGACGGGTAACGGGTCTGTGGCACATCAGCCCCGCACCATGGGGCCAAGGGCCCACAGACCCCGCGCCAGGCATCGCCACCAGCAACGGGTGGTGCCTCAGAGGCATATGAGGCAACTGCCAAGGGTGACCCGCTGCCTCACCTCTCGGGGTCGATGCCGTTCCAGGGTGGCGCCTTGACGTGCCGGTGGCCCCGGGTCCCGCTGATGATCACCTTCCGCAGCGCCATATCGTTCGCGGCCGTCGTCTCGTGCAGGACATGCCCGGGGTTGGCAATCACCTCGATGTAGTAGGTGCCATTGGGCAGGCTCGTGATGTCGAACGCCTGGCCTGCAAGGGACTGGATGTAGGTGTCCCCCCAGCCGACCGGCATCATTTCCCGCACCCACAATGCAGTCGGGCTCCCGCACTGGCCCGATAGGCCGACGAATGACGGCTGCCAGACGGCGTTGGGGAGAAGCAGGTCGACAGGATCGGTGGGCGCGATGCAGAAACCCGTTTTCTGGCTGCGGAGCGCGAGCTTTCCGCTCTGGCCGAGCAGCCTGTAGGCGGCGAACTGCTGGAAATGCCAGTGATTGTGGCCGGGCTGCGAGTCGAATCCCATTGTCCCGGCTCGGACGCGGCCGATGACCTGCCCGTCCTGCCAGAAGTACTGGTATGCAGCCATCACCGGCGAGCTGTTGACCCGGAAGCCCTGCACGTCAAGCGGCCCGTTTCCGCCCACCCAGACGGTTGCCGCGAAGCTGAGCAGATCACGGCCTGAGACATGCTCGGTTTCTATCCCCCAAGCCGGAAGCGCCACCAGGTCAGGAAGCGCGGATTCCGGCGGGTTCGTCATCGCCGGAACAGCGGGATGCGAAGGAAGCGCAGCCGGCTGCGGGCGCCTGGGCGCGGCCAGACAGCAAGCATTCCCCTTCACCACCGTCATGACGACGGTCGCGGTGGCGTCTGCCGCGGGGATGCCGAACAGCCGGGCGTAGACCGGAGTGATGGATTCGGTCACGTGATAGGTGCCCAGCGCCAGCCGGTACGTCAGGCCGGCCTGTGCCGGGTCAACTGCCCATCCGCGCTCTATGCCCCACACCATCCCGATCTGGAAAGGATCTATGGCGGCGCATTGCTGCGGGTACGGCGATGTGGACGGACTGTCGGGGCTGGTCCGCTCGGGGTCAAACGAATTGGGGCACAGCGTCAGCCGGGTGGCGGCGACGACCCGGCCCGCCTTGTTCTTGATGGTGAGGCTTGCGAAGTTCTTCAGACCGTTCCAGCCATCCAGGACGCTGGCGGGCAGCGGCCGCATCTCTGGCGGCAGCCCCGGCTGGCTTATGACCTGGGTGATGGTGATCGGGCTCGTGTAGCTCGTGCGGCCGACATCGAATTGCAGGGGCGCCCCGAGCGATGCCACCCAGATGCCCGGGTCCACGAATACCTGGTTCCCGAACCGTGGTGCGGTGATGTTGTGCTGTGCCACGACAAGCTTGATAGCCGGTCCCGCTGACCCCGTCTGGCCAGCGGTCCCCTGGGCCGCAGTCGCGGACACCGCGCCTGCGGCGGTCGCAATGACCAGGCCTACCGCTGCCATCGCAGCTGTGACGGCATTTCTTCGCTTCAACGCCAGTGACTCCCTTCGCTCCGCCAATGGCCATATCTGGCATGCTTGAGGGCTCGCCGACGATTCCGGCGAAAAATGATATATTTTGAGTATGATTGCGCTAGCTGCCGACGTCAAGCGTTGGTTCTTGACGGGATGCGCCTCTTAAAGTGGGGTACGTTTCAAGTATTTCCGGTATTGGCCCGCGGTGACCGGAAGCGGCTGTTGTGGTTTGTGTCGTTTCTCTTGTTCAGGCGAAAGGCGGATAAGCCCCGAAGCTCCAGGGGGTGGCTCGCGGACCTGCTGCAGCGTGCCTGCATGCCGTAACGGCGCCGGGCGCGGGGATCCTTCGCCCGCCGGCCTGCGCGCAAGCATCAGTGAGGCGTGCCTCGAGATCAGCGGTTCGAGCGGCCTGGGTCGCCGGGCGCAAGCCCTCGCCAGGTCCCCTGCTCTGGGTCGTATTCCTCGCGTTCGAACAAGAGCATGTCATCACCCAGGAGAATGAGCGAGTAGGGGCTCGGGCCGCTGCCGACGACATGACCGTGGTTATGCACGTCCCGGGGCGGGACCAGCGTCACCACGTCGCCGCGGCGAAGGGCGCGCTCGCCGGCAAGGCTCAGTTCCGCCCGGCCGTTCTCATGACGGACCACGTCCCAGCGCTGATGAGTCTCCACCCCGCGGACCGGAGCGATCCCGACCCAGCAGTGATGGGAATGGGTGTAAGCCATCACCCCCTCCGGCCGGTGGACAAGCACGAGGCGCGGACCCCGTTCGGGTTTGACCAGCCAGTGAACTCCGGGCGACTCGGGAGGGAGCGCTGCGATCAGCGGAGCGAAATACTCCTCGTCCGCCGCCAGCTCCGCCAGCAGCCGCCCCACTTCGTGCATGCCCGGGACGTCGCCGGAACACAGCTCATCCAGCTGAGCCACGAAGTGGCGCAGCGGGCCAGGCAAGGCGCCGGTACTCACTTCCCCAGCCTAACTCCCGGCCGCGGAGCGGCGAAGCTGATCATGCCGGCAGCACGGCCGTAACAGCGGAGCTTAAACGCTTTACACTGGCGGTAGTGGTTTGTATACAGAAACGGCTTTCTCGTGCCGTCACGCTCGGCACCTTGGCGCTTACCGGGCATTCATCTCAGCCTGACGCGCTGCCTTCTGTGTTTCGTTGACCTCAGGCCGCGCTAATGCGACAATCGCAGCAGCAGCAGCTGACGGGCGGTCGCGATGGTCACCGCTGCAGGTAGACAGACCGCCCGAGCCGCGAGGAGGTCCGACCGTGACCGCTGCAGAAACCAGTAACCGCCGAGCCAGGGGCAAGGGCAGGAGATTTCTCCGCCTGGCCTTCTGGGTTGAAATCTGCCTGGCGTTCTTCACCGCCTTCCTGGCGATACTGACACTCGTCTGGCGGGACTGGATCGAAGGAGTCTTCGGATTTGATCCGGACCACCATAACGGCTCTTTCGAGTGGGGACTGGTGGTCGTTTTCGCCTTGCTTACGGTTCTCTTCGCCACGCTCGCCGGACGCGAATGGCGCCGTGCGCCTCTGCGGGCAGCCTCGGCGAGTTAGCGGACCGCGAGCGTCAGCGCTGAAGAGGCCATCCGCTTTCTGCCTGGGCATGGCGATCCGAGAAGTCGCATAGTAACAACGAGAACCCGAACGCACGGTGCCACCAGAGGACTGGAGCGCGGTATGCCAGATAGATCTATCGATGAGCTGCTGAGGGATTCGCACTTCATCGTGGCCGGGAGGGTCGAGCGCCTTGGCGCGGCGACGATGACGATCGACCCGGCAGTCCAGAACGTCGGAGTGTTCAGGATCGACGAAATCCTCAGCGGACCGCCGGCGCTCGACGCCTTCAGCGGGCATGACATCACCGTGGTGTTCCAGGATCTGGACCACGTCCGCCAAGGGGACCGAAGGGTTCTCTTTGCGACGAGCTGGCTCTACGGCCAGAGTCTGGCTGTCATCGAAGTAGGCATGATGGACGAACGAGAACGGGCAAGTATGCGGGGTGAGATCGGGGAGACGCATCAGCGGCTGGCAGACGAGCGTCTCCGGGAGAGGCTCGCCCTGGCGGACCTGGTTATCGCCGGACGTGTCACCCGGACCGCGCCGCTGGAGAGCGAAGGCCGGCCCATCTTCACCGAGCATGATCCCGACTGGTGGAAGGCCGAGGTCGATGTGGACTCGGTGGCGAAGGGATCTGCGGAAGGGCGCGTGACGGTGCTGTTTCCGCGGAGCGTGGACATCGCCTGGAGCCAGTCCCCGAAATTCGAGCCCGAGCAGGCCGGCATATGGATTCTTCAGCACGACCAGGCCGAGCGCGGCGCTCCGCCTCTTCGCCGCCCGGGCCTCACGGCCTTGGACCCGCTGGACTTCAGGCCGCGCGAGGAACTTGAGCACGTGCGGCGGCTCATGCCGGATGACTGAGCCGCTCCGGAAACATGGAAAGGAGCTACCGGCAACCAAGTCTCTCTGGCCGAGGAGCGGGCAATGCACGTCAAGGTCGTCAACATGATTCCCTTCTCCCTCAGCGGCGAAGACAATATGGATAGCGAGCCGAGCATCGCCGTGGATCCGAGCAATCCACGGCATATAGCGGCTTCTGCCTTCACGCCGGATCCCATGCTGTCGGGAAACGGACCGCTCTATGTTTCCGCCGACGGCGGTGACACCTGGGCCCTGAACGTAGTGCTACCCGGCGGGAACCTGACCAACGACATAACCCTTCGCTTCGCCTCACGCTCCAACGTGCTGTACGCGGGAATACTGCGGGCTTTTACGTTGGATCTCAATATCTTGAGCAAGATCAACTTCACCGCACCTGGCTTGATGACGCTCTTGCTCAATAAGACGTTCGATGACCAGCCCTATATTGAAGCGACGACCGCGGCGGGAACAGATCGCGTCTACCTGGGTGACAACGACTGGAATGCAGCCCCCCAGACTTCAACGGTGGACGTCTCGCTCCTCGCGGCGCCCCCGCCGCCATCAAATTTCGTCGCTGCGCGGATCGAGCACCGGCCGACTGCCTTCGTGGACGCGCCGTCGATCCGGCCGGCCATTCATCACTCCGGGACCATTTATGCCGCCTACCTTGCGTGGCGGAACATGGGCGCCATTACCAACACCACAGACGTGGTGGTGGCGCGGGATGACAACTGGGCCGCCGGACCAAACCGGTTCGCGGATCTAATCGACCCTGGCGATTCGCTGCCTGGGCTGCGAGTCGCGCAGGGAGTGCAGATACCGGCTCTTGGCACGCTGCTCGGTCACCAGCGGATCGGATCGAGCCTCAGCGCGGCGGTCGATCCGCGAGACAAGAGAACTGTCTACCTGTCCTGGGCGGACGGCAACAGCGCCGCGGCCTACACGATCCACGTACGCCGCTCAACCGACTCCGGTGCAACCTGGAGCCCGGACCTGCGCTCGGTAGCTGGCGCGACCAACCCGCAGCTGGCCGTCAACGAGCACGGCGACGTCGCCTTCCTCTACCAGAGGCTGCATGATCCGGGCTCGGGAAACCGCTGGCAGACCCACCTCGAGATCAGCAGGGGCCACCACGCATTCTCGAAATTCGACGATATAGTGCTCGCCGATATCCCGGACGACAACGGCACCGGCCCCACCCTCAATCCGACTAACCCGCTCGGCGATTATGCCGGACTGATGGCGGTGGAAGATACCTTTTACGGTGTCTTCTGCGGGAATAACACGCCCGATCTGGCTAACTTCCCGCATGGCGTTCATTACCAGCGCAATCATAACTTCGGCACGAAGCAGCTGTTCGACGTTTCCGGAATCAATCCTGTTACGCCTTCCTATGATCCGTTCTTCTTCAGGGTGCGGCGTGATCGCGAGGAAGGAGACGAGCCGCATGGCCTGGAGTACTCGCGCGTCGAGCTGGAGGGGCTGAAGTACGAGAGGCTGGAGATCAAGGAGCTCCGGCTGCAGCTAGCCGACCCGCGCCGTCACAGAGCCTGAAAGGCGGGTGCCCCGCGCGAACTTGCCATCGCCGGATCGTACGGTGGTGAGCGTGACTGAAGGTGGCGCTCGGGCGGGCGGAGCCGTGATCGAGGAGCTCGCGCGGGAGCGGCTCGGCTTCGACCGGCTGCGTCCGGGGCAGCTGCGCGCGGCGGAGGCCCTGGCCGGCGGCCGTGACGTGCTGGCCGTGCTGCCGACCGGCGGCGGGAAGTCCGCGATCTATGAGCTGGCCGGGATGCTGCGGGCGGGGCCGACACTGGTCGTCTCGCCGCTGATCGCGCTGCAAGACGATCAGCTCGCGCACCTGCAGGCGGCCGGCCTGCCGGCTATCGTGCTCAACTCGCAGCAATCGGCAGGCACGCGGGCGGCAGCGCTGCTCGCCTCGTGCGATCCGGGCACGTTCGTTTTCCTGTCTCCGGAGCAGCTGGCGAACCCGGAGACCCGGCAGGCGTTGCGGCGCGCGCGGCCGGGGCTGTTCGCGGTCGACGAGGCGCACCTGATCAGCCAGTGGGGCCACGACTTCAGGCCCGACTACATGTTGCTCGGTGCGCAGGCTGAGGCGGTCGGCGCACCGGTTCGGCTGGCATTGACCGCAACGGCCGCGCCGCCGGTGCGGCAGGAGGTCCTGCGGCGGCTCGGGCTGCGCGATCCCGAGGTCGTGATCGGCGATTTCGACCGGCCGCACATCGCGCTTTCGGTGCACCGCGTGCGCACGCTGCCCGACAAGCATCGCGAGCTTGTGCGCGCGGCGGGCGAGCTTGCCGGGCCGGGGATCGTCTACGCGGCGACGCACGCCGACGCGCAGGCGGCGCACGATACGCTAGCGGCGGCAGGCGAGCAGGTGACGCTCTACCACGCCGGGCTGTCCGGGCGCGAGCGGCACGACGCGATGACGGCCTTCCTCGGCGGCTCGGCCCGCGTCATCGCGGCCACGGTCGCGTTCGGCATGGGGATCGACAAGCCGGACGTGCGCTGGGTGCTGCACTTCGACCCGCCGCCCTCGCTCGACGCCTATTACCAGGAAATGGGACGCGCTGGGCGGGATGGCGAGCCGTCGCACGCGCGGCTGCTGTACCGCTATGAGGACTTCGACATGGCCCGCTACCTGGCCGCAGGCAACGTCTCCGGCGCGGCTGTCGCGGACGTCGCGGCCACGCTGGCGGCCGGGCAGCACGTAGGGGCCGGCGGGCGGCAGCAGACGGCCGCGCTTGTCCGCCTGACCGATCTCGGCGCGGTGACGTGGCGGGCGGACGGGGAGGTTCGGTGGGCCGGCGCGATGAGCGTTGCGGCGGCGCTGGCGGCGTCGGAGGCGGAGACGCAACGCGAGGACGAGGTGGAGCGCTCGCGGCTGACGATGATGCGCCGCTACGCGGAACACACGAGCTGCCGGCGTTCGTTCCTGCTCTCGTACTTCGGGCAGGACTACCCCGGTCCCTGCGGCAACTGCGACAACGACCTCGCGCAGGCCGGGCCCCCCCGGGCGGGGGTCCCGCGGGCCGGGGTCCCGTTCGCGGTGGGCGCGCGAGTCCTGAGCGATCGATGGGGCGAGGGCACGGTGCAGCGCTACGACGGCAACCAGATCACTGTGCTGTTCGACGAGCACGGCTACCGCGAGCTGTTCGTGCCGCTGGTGCTCCAGCGCGGCCTGCTGCGGCCCGCGTGAGCGGGCGCACGGTAGTCCTGCACGGGCCTGCGTGGTCGGCGGTACCAGATTCAGAAGAGAGCCGGCGGTCCGGAGGGGATCGGCTCGGGGAGCGGCTCGACCTGGGGCACCAGGGCTCGCACGTGGTCGTGGAACCGGCGTGCCAGCTCGAGCGCGCCGACGTTGTCGGGCGTATGGATGAACACGGTCGGGGAACGCCCCTCATGCAGCCAGCCGGCCACCGCGTCGAGCCAGGGCTGCCATCCCGCGATGGTCCGTGCCGCGTCGTCCCGGCCGATGTAGCGGACGACGGGATGAGAAGTGAGGGCCCGTGACCGGCGGGGCAGGCGCGGCTTTTTCCTCCACGCCTCCCGTTCGGCGTCGCTCACCGGAGGCTTCCCGAACAGGACGGTGGTGTCGAAGGCCACCCATTCGGCGCCGGCGTCGCTCAGAGCCCTCTCGAGCTGTCGTTCCGACCGCGGGTCCTCGAAGAACGCGCGGTGCCGTACCTCGACGCAGTACCGGTACTCGCGCGGGAGACGGCGCAGGAAACCGGCGAGGGCGCCGAGGCCGGCGGGGCTGAAGGACGGCGGCAGCTGAATCCACAGGGCGTGGGCACGCGGCCCGAGGGGCTCGATCGCGGCCAGGAAGGCGCGGAGCGGGTCGTCGGCGTCGGCGAGGCGGCGCTCATGGGTGATCGGTTTCGGCAGCTTGAGGATGAACCGGAAGTCCGGGCTGGTCTGCCCGGCCCACGATTTCACCGTGCCGGGGGCGGGGGTCGCGTAGAAGGTCGTATTGCCCTCTACGGCGTTGCACCAGGTCGCGTACGCGCGGAGGCGGTCACGCGGCGACAGCGAGGCAGGCAGGCAACGGCCTTGCCAGGGAGCGTACGTCCACATCGCACATCCGACGTGGAGTTCCATGGCCCGAGGGTACCGGAGCTCGGCAGGGCCGCCGTGCCGGGTGGCGCCGCACCGGGCCGGGCGTTCATGCCGGGCCTTGCGCCGCTCCTTTACTGCGCGGGCGGGGGGTGTCAGCCTGTACGGGTGAGGCCGAGGATCCGGTACTGCGCCACCCCCGCGGGCCGTGTCGCGTACTCCACGACGGGGGCCGGCCCGGCGCTGCTGTGCGACTCGGGCTGGATCACCGATCTGCGCGCGCAGCTGGAGCTGTTTTCCTTCGGCAGCTTCATGGCGGGGCTGGCCGAGCGGTTTACCGTGATCCGCTACGACAAGCCCGGGTGCGGCCTGTCGGACCGGGAGGGGGCCGATCTGTCGTTCGACGGGCAGGTGGCCGCGGCGCTGGCGGTGGCCGACGCCGTGGGCGCCGGCCGGTTCCGCCTGTTCGGGGCCTCCCAGGGCGGCCAGCTCGCCGCCGCGATCGCGGCGGCGCACCCGGACCGGGTCGAGGCGCTGGTGCTGTACGGGACCTGCGCCAGCGGCAGCGACCTGCTGCCTGCCGAGGTCCGGGAGTCGGTGGTGGCGCTGGTGCGGGCGCATTGGGGCCTGGGGCTGAAGGCGCTGGCCGGGGCCTTCGTCACCGATCCCACGGCTGAGGAGCTGGAGGCGTTCACCCGGTTCCAGCGGGCCAGCGCCTCGGCCGCCGTGGCCGCCCGGCTGCTGGAGGTCTACTACGACACCGACGTCAGGGCCTTGCTTCCGGCGATCCGGGCCCGGACGGCGGTGCTGCACCGCGAGGCGGACAAGGGCACCAGGTTCGAGCTGGGGCGGGAGGTCGCGGCGCTGATCCCGGGGGCGGTGCTGATCCCGCTGCCGGGGTCGAGCCACCTGTTCTACCACGGGGACTGGCCGACGGTACTGGAGGCGGTGCTCGGGTTCTTGCCCGAGCCGGCGGGGGCGGGGCCGCGGCTGACCGGCCGGGAGCTGGAGGTGGCCGGGCTGATCGCCGAGGGGCTGACCAATCAGGCGATCGCCCGGCGGCTGTCGGTGGCGCCGCGGACCGCCGAGGCGCACGTGGAGAACATCCGCCGCAAGCTGCAGGTCCGCTCCCGGGCCCAGATCGCGGCGTGGGTGACCGAGCACCGGCTGCGCCCCGGGGCGCCTCGGTAGTCCGCCCGGTGGATTGACCCGGTACGGCCGTCCCAGCCAGGGGAAACGGCGCAATGTCCGGTAGTTCACCCGATAGCCGCCCGGCGCTGCCGTCTCATAGCGTCAAGACATGTCACACATCACACAGCCGGCCCGCCTTCTGGCAGCCGAGCGCCCGCAGCCGGCCAGGATGCCCGCGCTGATCATCCTGGCGTACGCGGTGGCCGTGTACCTGCTGTTCCTGGCGGTGCTCGGCTACGCGGCGGGCTTCTTCGCGGATTTCGGCGTGCCCAAGGGCATCGACCAGGGGCCGCGCGCCGCCGGGCCGGCCGCGGTGGCCATCGACCTGCTGCTGCTGTTGCTGTTCGCGGTCCAGCACACCGTGATGGCCCGCCCGTGGTTCAAGCGCCGCTGGACGCGCATCGTGCCATCCCCCGCCGAACGGGCGACATTCGTGCTGGCCGCGAGCCTGCTGCTGGCGCTGCTGTTCTGGCTGTGGCGGCCGATTGGCGGAACCGTCTGGAGCCTGCACGGACTGGGCGCCGGCGCGCTCTGGGCCGTATACGCGGCCGGCTGGGCCGTCGCGATCAGCTCCACCTTCCTGATCAGCCATTCCGACCTGTTCGGGGTGCGGCAGGCCTGGCGGCATGCGCGGCGCGTCCGGTACAGCCCCCCGCCGTTCACCGAGCGCGGCCTGTACCGCCGCATCCGGCATCCCCTGATGGCCGGGTTCGTGGTCATCTTCTGGTCCGCGCCCACGATGACAGCCGGGCACCTGCTGTTCGCGGCCACCGCGACCGGCTACATCCTGGCCGGCATCGCATTCGAGGAACACGACCTGATCCGCAGCCTGGGCGACACCTACGCTGCCTACCGGGCCCGCGTGCCCGCGCTAATCCCCGGCTCTCGCCATGGCGTCATTCGCCTGGATCTTAGCGAGGCAAGGAAAACTACAGGAAGCAGCCGACATGGAAAATAAGACGGCAATCACCCCGGCGGCGGAGCCAGCACAGACCGGAGGCCGCGCGGCTGTGTCCGCCCGGATCGGCATGTTCGCGCCGTTCGGGCTGCTCGAGCAGGGCCCGGAAGCTGCCCGCGCGTTCCTGGCGCAGGCCGGCCAGGCGGGCATCGACCACGTCTGCTGCGGGGACCACGTCAGCTTCGCCGGCCTGGGGTTCGACGGGCTCGTGCAGGCCACCGTGCTGGCGACGCTTCATCCCGCGCTGCCCGTCTACAGCGGCGTGTACCTGCTGCCGCTGCGCCATCCCGTCCTGGTGGCCCGCCAGCTGGCCGACATTGCCCGGCTTGCCCCCGGGCGGCTCATCTTCGGGGCCGGGATAGGCGGTGAGGACCGGCACGAGGTCGAGATCTGCGGGGTGGACCCGGCGACCCGGGGCCTGCGGATGGATGAATGCCTCGCCATCGTGCGCCAGCTGCTGACCGGCAAGCCGGTCACCTTCCACGGCACGTTCTTCGACCTCGACGAAGCGGTCATCGCGCCCGCCCCGGCCGAGCCGGTTCCCATCATCATCGGGGGGCGCTCCGACGTGGCGATCAGGCGCGCGGGCCGGCTGGGTGATGGCTGGCTCGGCATCTGGAACTCCCCTCGCCGTTTCGCCGCCGCCGTCGAGATGGCGGCGGAAGAAGCCGCCCGCGTCGCCCGGCCCGACCCGCCGAGACGGCACGCGATGCAGGTGTGGTGCGGGCTCGCGGACTCCAGGCAGGCCGCCCGAGCCTGCCTGGCGCCCGCCATGGAGGCCTTCTACCAGCTCCCGTTCGAGCGCTTCGAACGCTACTGCCCCTACGGCACCGCCGAGGACGTCGCCGGGTTCCTCGCGCCCTACGTCACCGCGGGCTGCACCGAGTTCAACCTCATCCCGCAGGCACCCGACCACGATCACGCCATCGCCGGCGCGGCGATGGTGAAGCGGCTCCTGGCGCTAGCGTGACAGAGTCCCTGGTCATCCCGTCCCGTTTCTGCGGTCCCCCGGGCAGCGGCAACGGCGGCTACGTCTGCGGGCGCATCGCCGCGTACGTCGACGGCCCGGTGACAGTCACGCTGCGCCGGCCACCTCCGCTGGCCACGCCCATGGCCGTCGAACGGGACGGCGGAAGCCCCGTCCGCATCCGCCGCGGCCGCACGCTGATAGCCGAGGCAACCTCCTCGCCGGGCAGCCCGGCACCGCAGATACCGGGGCCGGTCTCAATGGCGGAAGCGCATGCGGTGGCCGGCGGCGCGCGCTACTACGCCGACCCGGTGTTCCCTGATTGCTTTGTGTGCGGGATGGGCCGCGAGCCCGGCGACGGGCTGCGGATCTTCCCCGGCCCGCTGGCAGGCAGGCCGTTGTGGGCGGCGCCGTGGACACCGGACCCGTCGGTCACGGACGCCGGCGGGAGGGTGCGGCCGGAGGTGGTCTGGGCGGCGCTGGATTGTCCCAGCGGGATCGCCGCCGCTGAGGCCGCCGGCCTGGCCCGGGATACCGCCATCCTGCTCGGCCGGATGACGGCCAGCCCCGCGGTGCTTCCCATGGCCGGTGACCAGTGCCTGGTGATCGCCTGGCCGGGCGGGCGTGACGGCCGTAAGCTGCTGGCCGGGTCGGCGCTGCTCGGCCCCGGCGGCAGGGTGCTCGCCACGGCCAGGGCCGTGTGGCTGACCGTGCCGCGCCCGGTTCCGGGCACTTATGGCCGGGCGCCGGTATCCGGTACAAGCTCGCCCGCGTGAAGCTTTCCGTGGCGCCGCGATTATCAGGCCCGACGAAGGCCGGCTAGATCCGGGCGCTGGCTGCCTGGCGGCGCTGCGGGTCGAGCGACATGACCGCCAGCGCCGGCCCGGCATGACCCTGGCCGGCCCGGGAGAACCCGGCGATGGCGGTGCCGGTGAGCGTTACCTCTACGATGTGGTCGCGGCGGCCCACAGCCACCGGGCAGTCCCGCTCGCGGACCCGCATCTGCATGCCGGTGATCACCACGCCCTCGGCGCCGAGCCGTCTGACGTCTTCTTCCAGCCGGCGCCTGGCCTCGTGCCGCGACTGGCTGACCAGCTCGGTCCAGCCGGCCACCTCGACGTTGCCGGACCCCCGGCGAGCCTGGCGGGCGGTCGTCCGGTCATCATGCCGTGACCCGATCGAGATGCCGAGCGCGAGCCCGGCGGGTACCCAGCCCGCGATGATCAGCTTGGCGAAATCCTGCCCGGAGACATCGCAGGTAAAAGGCGCCCGTTGCCCGCGGGCGGCGCCCGGCGCGCGAACCGCGGTGCCGATGGCGGTGAAATCCAGCGCGCCGAGAGGGAGCGATCCCCGGGACAGCCGGACGCCTACCACCCCGTGCCCGCCCAGCGCGGCGCACTCGGCGGTCATCCGGTCGATGGCCGCCTGCCGGGCCTGGTACATGGCCTCCACCAGCGGCCCGAACGACCCCGGGCCGTCCCGCCCCGGCACCTGGGTCGCTGGCTGCGCAGGCATCCTGCCGCCGGATGATCCCCACGCCCCCGGACAGCTATACCCGCTGGTGTACCCGGCGGCGTAGGCGGCCGCGCCGAACACCTGCCCGGCAGGCTCAAAGCCCGCGCCGCGGACAGCGGCGAACTCCTGTGACGTCAGCACGGACCCCCATGCGCCGCGGGAGCGGGCCTGCGCCACCCGGGCCCTGGCTACGGCGGGCAGTTCGTCGCTCACGCCCCCAGCCTAGGCAGTCTCCAGCCGACGCCCGCCAAGCCAACGCCGAGGGCAGGATCAGCTGGCTGAGGTGACCGGGGCCGTGCAGCACCCGGTTGACGGCGACGGCCGCCTGGCCGGCGGATTCGCCGGCGATGACGCCGCCGGTGTTGGTGTTGCGGTCGAAGCGCGGGAAGTTGCTGCTGGAGACCTCGAGCCCGCGCAAGCACCGTACGCGTCAACTCGATGTGACCGAGCCCGGGCGGTGCCCGATCCGGACGAGGACGAGGGTCACCAGGCACGCGGCCGCGAGCAGTGCGTAAGGGACCAGGTCCGACGTGGCCTGGGCCAGGGCTCCGCTGCCCGAGGCGGCCACGGCCTGGCCCGCGGCCCAGGCGAGGTTGACCAGGCCGAAGGCCAGCCCCTGGTCGAGCCGCCGGCGCTGGGCCCCCTCGCTGACCAGCGTCATGGCCGGGGTGAACAGGGTGCCGAAGCAGGGCATGCCCACGATCAGCACCGGGATGAGCGCCCCGGCCGACGCCAGCGTGGGCGCCAGCAGGCTGACCGCCACCGCCCCGGTCAGCGAGCACGTGATCGGCACGATGGCGCCCCGCCGGTCGGCCGCCCGCCCCGCGACCGGTGACAGGGCCGCCTCCACCCCGGCCGAGGCCAGGAACGTCCCCGCGATGCCCAGGGCCGCGACCCCGAGGGCCGCCATCCGCAGCGGCGCGAGCACGTCCAGCACGCCGAACGCCAGGCCTGCCAGCATCGTCAGCCACAGCCCGGTGCCCATCCGGCGGTCCCCCACCGCGGTGAACGCCTCCCGCAGCCCCTGCGGGATCGCTTCGCGCGGGGCCGGCACGGCGAACGCCACCGCCATCAGCACCCCGGCCGCCGCCGTGGCGCTGGCGAACGCGGGCCCGGTGCCGACCTGGTCGGCGATCGCGCCCACGACCGGCCCGAACAGCGCCCCGCCCACGGCCGCTCCCATGGCCGTCCCGATCATCTCCCCGCGCCGTTCCGGCGGCGCCTCGGTCGCCAGCCAGGCCAGGCCCCCGGCCCAGGTGCACGCCCCGCCCAGTCCCTGCACGAACCGGGCGGTGTCCAGGACCGCCGCCGCCGAGGCCCACCCGAAGACCAGCGTCGAGGACCCCATGAGCGCCAGCCCGAGCAGGACGGTCTTCCGGTAGCCCAGGTGCCCCGTGAGCAGCCCGCCCGGCAGCGCCCCGACCAGGGTGCCCAGCGGGTAGGCCGCGACCAGGATCCCGGCACCCGCCTTGGACAGGTGCGCCACGTGCGCGTAGTGCGGCAGCAGCGGCGTCAGCGCCGTGAAGAACATCGTGTCGACCAGCACGAGCACGCACACGTACAGCAGCAGCGCCCGCAGCGGCCGGGTCAGCGGCAACCGGTTACCCCGCGGCGCGCTGGACAGCCCGCACCTTCGCGACGAAGGTGCCGGTATCCTCGACCGCCGCGAACAGGTAGGCCATGCGCTGGATCGCCGCCGCGTGCGCCGCTTCCGCCGGCAACGTGCCGATGGCCTGCGACGCGCACGCGTCGGCCAGCACGATGACCTTCAGGCCCGCCATGCTCAGCCCGTCGACCGTCGTCTGCACGCAGATGGGGGTCGTCAGGCCCCCGACCACCACGGTGTCGATGCCCCGGGCCCGCAGCCGATCAACCAGGTCGCTGGACTGCACGGCCGAGAACGTCGTCTTGTACACCACCCGGTCACCGTCCAGGACCAGGTCCGGATATGCCTCGGCGGCCCGCGTCCCCGCGGCCAGGGCACCGGCGATGCCGGGCTCGAAATCGGTGATCCGGCCGGACGGCCCGCGCTCCGGCGTATACACGGTCTGGACGTGCGCCACCGCGCCGCCGCACTCCCGCCACGCGCGGCTCGCCTTCCGGAAGTTCTCCACCGCCGCGTCAGCGTACGGCACCTGCTCCCAGCTTCCCGCCCCGAAGCCGAACTGGCAGTCGATGCTGAGCAGGACGGTCGCGCCCGGCGCGACCGGGTAGGAGACGTTGCTGACGGCTTGCTTGGACATGGGCTATCCGATCTCCCGGTGCCCGCGGCACCCGAACATGATCACTGAACACTTTCGCACGCCCGGGCCGGAACGCGCACTCAGGGCTTTCACCGGGGCCGGCGGCAGCCGCGGCGACCAGCGGTTCCGTGATGTATCACCATCGGCTCCGCTGCCTCCTAGGCAATGAAGGACCTTCCCTGGTCAGCTAGGAGGACAAGCGTCATGAGCGAACTCAACCCACAGCCTCTGCCCCCCGGGTACACCATCCGTATCACGGCACCGGTATCAGTCCTGAACAACCTGGAGACCTTCCAGAAGGCCCAGGCGAGTGTGCTGGCGCGGGCAGGATGCCCGATGTGCACCTCCGGCCTGAACCTGCTGTGGCAGGCGTTCACGGACTTCGCGGTCAACGAGGCGGGCGAGGCCCGCCCGATGGCGCCCGGCCCGCTGGCCGCGGACTGAGCGATGACGTGGTCGCGGCTTGACCTCGGGGTGGGGATCGTCGTCTCGGCGGGGCTGGACCTGCTGTGGGACGATATCCGGCATCTGGCCGATGTCGTCGAGGTCGAGCCGCAGACCATGTGGACGCCGCGGCAGGACTCCGGGTGGGACCTGGTTGAGGAGGCGTTCCGCTGGGTCGAGAACCTCCGGGTTCCCGTCATCGCCCATGGCGTCGGTTTCCCGGTGGGCGGCTGTGAGCCTCCCGAACCCGCAGGCGTCGCGCTGGCCGCGTTCTCGGCCCGGCGGCTCGCGGCCTGTCACTGGAGTGAGCATCTGTCCTTCAACCGGGCCACGGTGAACGGCAGCGAAATCGACGCGGGGTTCCTGCTGCCGCCGGCGCAGACATGGGCCGGCGTGGACGCCGCCGCCGATCACGTGGCCAGCTATCGCGCTGCCGCGCCCCTGCCGTTCCTGATCGAGACCGGCGTCAACTACCTGCAGCCCCGGCCGGGCGAGCTGTCCGACGGCGCGTTCATCGCGGCCGTGGCGGACCGCGGCGACTGCGCCATCCTCCTCGACCTGCACAACCTGCTCGCCAACGAGCGCAACGGGCGCGAACCGGTGAGCGATGTCCTCAGCGAGCTCCCCCTCGACCGTGTCCTGGAGGTCCACGTCGCAGGCGGCTTCAGGTTCGACGGCTACTACCTCGACGCCCACATGGGCGGCCCGGACGGGGAGTTGCTCGCGCTCCTCGCCGAGGTCTTGCCCCGCCTGCCGAACGTGCGGGCCGTCACCTTCGAAGCGGTGCCGGAATCCCTGGCCGCACTGGGCGCGGGCGGAGTCCGGTCCGTGCTCGAGGCGCTGCACCGGATAATCGAGGGCGGCCGTCCGCACGGCGCCTGGCGTTCCGGCCGGGCCTACCCGGCCAGTGCGGCTGACTGCCCGGCAGGCCGGCCGGCCCGATCCAGCCCGCCGCCTTCAGCTGCCCCGGACGTCCGCGCGACCCGGGAGTGGGAACGCCGGATCGCCGCCTATACCTCTCGCGTCACCGATGATCCGCCGTCCGCCGACCCGGGACTCGGCCTCCTGCGGCACCTGGCCGGCCAGGCCCGGCTCGGGCAGCTGGTCCTGGCCCGGCCAGACCTGATCAGATCTCTCGTCGCGGCGATCGGCCTGGACCGGACCGAGGAAATGCTGCACCGGTACCTTCGCGTGCGACCGCCGCAGAGGTGGACGGCGCGCGAAGGTGAGCAATTCGCCTCATGGCTGGCCGAGGACGCGCACGTCCGGCTGCCCGGCTCGTAATTCCCGGCGCGAGGTATCTGCGCGGATCGCGCTGCCTCTCTCAAGGCAAGGGGGATGGCCCTGGCGCTCGCCCCGGCTCCGGCCGGGGATATCCGCCGGGCCGCCAGATCTACAGGAAAGGCTTCCGATCATGCTTTATGACCCGGGAATTACCCGGCAGGACGCGAGGAGGCGCAGATGAGCCTCACCGGCACCCACCATGTCTTCGCCAGTATCGACGAACGGGGCACCAACCGGGCGCTGCAAGCGTTCTTCGGCGCGCGCCCGCACTACCTGCACTACGGATCGGCGCCTTTCGTCACGGCGAACTCGACGAGCGTCACCCAGGTCCCGCCGATCGCGTTCCCCGGCGTGCCGGGGGGCATCGCCTACGCGATCGACCTGACCGTCCCGGTCGTCGACCTCTTCCCGCCCGACGGGCCGCTGCCGCCCCCGCTCGTGCTCGGGCCCGGCGAGCTGAGCATCACCACCAAGGTCACCATCACGCTGGGATGCGTCACCGGTGCAGCTGGCGGCGACAGGGGCCATGTCACGCCGGTGCACACCACGCTGGACGTGATCGCCATCGCCGACCCGGTCGGCCACTATTTCAGCCCCGGCGTCGGATACGTGTCCTTCCAGGTCAAGCAGGTCCTGCTGCCCGGGGTGGCGCCGGCGTCGCTTCAGGCGGTCCTCGACTGCCTGCTCGAGATGATCCTCAACGGGCTGCTGGCCAGCGTGCAGCTGCCCTTCGACATCATCGACGCCGGCTTCGTCAAGCTCGCCCTGGAGGCGGGCCCGACGATCGCAGGCAATCAGATCGAGATCTGGGGAGATGTTTCCTGATGGCCGACAGCACTGCCGCGGTCGACGAAACGGCCGCCAACACGCTGCTGCACGCGGCCGAGGCCGCCGCCGGGACCCAGACCTCCCCGCCGGGCAGCGGATCCCTCGGCCCGTTCAGCGCGCACTGGAGCGCCTCGGCGTCGTTTGCCGGGGGAAGCGTGTCGCTGGCCGCGCCGGACACCGTGTCCATCGACAACATCCAGGTCAGTTACAGCCTGAACCTGAGCCTGGGCATCGACCTGAGCTTCCTGGACTTCTGCCTCCCGCAGGTGTGCATCCCGACACCGTTCGGGGACATCTGCACGCCGAAGATCTGCTTGACCTTCCCGTCCATCAATGTCCCCGTGTCCTTCTCGAGCTCGGCGATCCTGTCCGCCGACTTCGGGATCAACGTGCATCTCACCGCGGGAACATGGTTCGTGGACGTCGTGATCCAGGACGTCAGGAAACTGGATCTGGGCACCGCCGCCACCGCGCTGCTGCTCGCCATCGGGGCGGCCATCGCCACGGCGCTGCTGGCCGTCCCGTTCATCGGCCCCTTCCTGTCCCTCGCCGTGGCCGCCCTGACCGCGGCCTTCGGCCTGGCGGAGGTGACCGGGCTGCTCGGGCCGATCGTGTCGCTGTTCGTCTCCGGCCTGACCTTCAACGTGTACCAGCACTCGCAGGACTTCCAGGTCCTGCCGGCTTCCGGTCCCTTCGACCCGGCAGTGGACGTGACGCTCGTGACGGTCACCGCGGGCGTCCAGGCCACCGATAAGAACGAACTCGTGCTGTCCGTCGATATCTGACCGGCTGGCATCGCAGGAAGGCTCCATCATGAACACACTGGACAGCAGGTTCCTCCGCCTGGGCGATTGCTTCGCGCACCGGTTCTCGACGCCGGGGACGTTCGGCTACGCGCTATCGCCCCTCCCCGCCTCCCTGGCCGCCCACCACGGCGAGCCGCCGGCCCTGGCCGTCATCGTGACCGCGGCCGACGACGCGGCGGGCGCCCAGCGCCAGCACTACGTCACGGTGAGCATGGCCGGCGGAGAGCTGCGGGCCCGGCCCGCGCAGTTGCGCGTCACCGCCGGGGACCTCGTCATATGGTCCGGCGACAAGTCGGTGACGTTCGCGTTCCGGGTCCGCGGCCGGATCGGGGACGAGGTGATCGACTCGGCGTCGCTGCGGACCGAGTCGGTTTTCACCCACGCCTTCGGCCTGCCCGGCACCTACGAGTGGGCCGACGCCAACGGCAGCGGGCTGCGCGGCCAGGTCCGCGTCGCGATGCCGGCCGCCGCCGCGAGCCACGAGGAATGGCTATCCCGGCTGGAGCAGGGAACGCTCGTCCACGTGCGGGGCGAGCGGGCCGAGCCCGAGTCGGTCGACATAATCGTCGGGCAGACCGTGGTATGGGCGGTCGAGGACGCCCCCGGCGTCAGCATCACCGACGCCACCCTGATCGCCACCGGAGCCGCCGGGGCGCCGGCCTAAGCATCTGTCGCCGCGGGCGATGGCTGGACCGCAGTCCGTTCGGGAAAATAAAAGGTCTCTTACCGAACGAGGCGGGGTTTCACCATCGGGACAGCCGGGGCGCGCCTCGCCCGGCACGGCGCGGCGGTACGGGCGTAGTGTCGGTGTCAGCCGGCCGGACGCCCGGGCGCCGAGGAGGACGGTGAGACCGCCGTGAGCCTGAACCAGATGCTCGTCGACCAGCCGCGGCCCGAGATCGCCCGCTCCGCGGTGATCCTCGGCGAGGTCCACGTCGGGGCCGGCGCGATCCTGGCGCAGGGCCTGGTCGTGCGCGCGCACGGCGGCGCGGTGAGCATCGGCAACTACTCGGCCATCCTGGAGAACGGGGTGGTGATCGGCACGCCCGGGCATCCGGTCCGGGTCGGCCAGCGCACCGTCTTCGGCCACCGGGCCACGATCGTCGGCGCCGCCATCGGCGACCTGTGCGAGATCGGCAACGGCGCGATCCTCATGCCCGGCTCCCGCCTGGGCAGCGGGTGCATCCTGGGCGAAGGCACGCTGGTGCCGCCGGGCATGGTGATCCCGCCCGGCTCGGTCCTGGTCGGCCGCCCGCCGCACGTGATCAGGTCGGCCACCGACGCCGACCGGGAGCGGCTCGCGGTGCTGCGCCAGCACCAGACCAACCTGACCGACCACCCGGGCACCACCGTGCACGGGCCGATGCGAGCGGGAGAACACATGGGAACCCTGTACGCCTACCGCGACAAGATCCCGTCCGTCGGCGCCGGCACGGTCCTGTTCGACTCGGCGGAGATCACCGGCGACGTGGTCATCGGCGAGCAGTCGCTCATCGGCGCCGGCGTGAAGATCATCGGCGACTCGCACGGCCCGGTCCGCATCGGCTCCCGGGTGCAGATCCTGGAGAACACGGTGCTGCACCTGCTGCCGGACAACGAGCTGATCATCGGCGACGACGCGGTGATCGGCCCGGGCGCGATGATCCACGGCTGCCACATCGGCCGCGGCAGCATCGTCGAACCGGGCGCGATCGTGTGCGACGGCAGCGTGACCGGGGCCGAGTCCGTGGTCCGCGCCGGGGCCTGCGTCAAGCAGCGCGACCGGTTCGGTGACCGGTCCATCCTGGATGGCTTCCCGGCTAGGCTCGTCGGTACCCTGACCGGCCCGCCGCCGGTGCCGGGCTGGGCCCTGCCCCCGGCCGCGGTCGCCACCCTGCGCAGGGTGCCACGATGACGGCTCAACCCGGGAGATCGTGATATGGACGTGGAGAACATCCTCGCAAAAACATCGGAGCACCTGTCCGTGCGCCGCGCGTTCGGCGCCGCGTACGAGAAGGACGGCATGCTCATCATCCCGGTCGCGCTGGTCGCCGGAGGAGGCGGCGGGGGCACCGCGCGTTCCCGGCGCGACGACCCGGCCGCCCGTCCCGGGAGCCCGCCCGAGGCGGGCCCCGCGGGGCACGGCGCAGAACCGCAGGACTCAGGGCCCCCGGACGCCGGCGGGGGCTTCGGCGGGCTGGTGCTGCCGTCAGGCGCCTACGTCGTGAAGGGCGATCAGGTCCGCTGGGTACCCGCAGTGGACACGACGATCGTCGTCCTGGCTTCGCTGAGCCTGGTGCGGGTGCTCGCCCGCGTATGGACCCGCCGGCGCGGGCGCCGGGGCTGAGCCTTCCCTCGGCAGCCCCGGTCCCGGCGTCGCGGGGAAGGATCGGGGAAGGAGCGGTGCGTAGCGTTGCGGCGTCAACAGCCACAACGAGCACTAGGAGATCATCGTGGCCATCTCAGGAACCATTCCTGCCATCTCGCACGTCGCCGTGACCGTGACCGACCTGTCGGTCAGCGAGGCCTGGTACACCCGCGTCTTCGGCGTGGAGCCGGTCCTCGACGAGGACACCGGCCCGTTCCGGCACATCGTCTACCCGCTGGGCGGCACCCTGTTCGGGCTGCACGGCTTCCCCGACCTGAACAGCAAGGAACCGTTCGATGAGCGCAGGCCGGGGCTCGACCACATTTCCTTCGGCTGCGCGAGCCGCGCCGAGCTGGCCGAGTGGGCGGCCCGCCTGGACGAGCTGGGCGTGCCGCATGGCGAGATCAAGGACGCGGGCTACGGCTCCGGCCTGTCGTTCCGCGACCCCGACAACATCGCGCTGGAGCTGTTCGCGCCGCCGGCCTGACCGCCCGGCCCGCGGCCGGGCGGCATCACCCGCCCGGCCGCGGCGGCACCGCGGGCGATCGCGCCGAGGGCGTGGCGGCACCGCTCGGCGTCGAGCGGCTGGCCGGCCCGCTGGAACTGCCCGGCGGCCCACTGCAGCCGCGTCCGCGCCGTGCCGGGATCGCCGCCGGCCAGGGCGACCGCCGCCTGCGCCTCGGCCAGCCCGGCTTCCCACGAGGTGCCCTGCCACACCGGCCCGCAGCGCTCGGCGACCGTCAGGTTCCGGCGCGCGCCCGCGAGATCACCGGCCCGGGCGCACGCGATGGCCGCGGGCACGGCGAGCATGATCGAGCAGAACTGGCAGAAGTCGCCCCATCCCAGCATCGACTCGGCCCGGTCCACGACGTGCCGGGCCTCGCGGCGGCTGCCCGCGGCGCGGATCATCGTGCCGAACGTGCGGTGCAGCAGGTGCTTGGCCACCGCCGAGGTCCGGGCCAGCGGGAGCGCCCGCTCCAGCAGCCGCCTGGCCTCCGCGGCGTCGCCCTGGGCCACCCGTACCTCGGCGAGCCGCTGCAGCGAGTGCGCCTGGCCCGCGGCGGAGCCGAGTTCGGTGTGCAGGAGGCTGGCCTGGGTCAGTTCGGCCGCGGCGAGGTCCAGGTCGCCGGACAGCAGCGCCGCCTCGCCGGACAGCGCCCGGGCGAACGCGGCGGCCCGGCGCGCTCCGCTGAGCTCGGCCGTCCGCCGCAGGGCCCGGGCCAGTTCCAGGACCTCCGGGTAGGGCATCGGGCCGTACAGGACGTACTCGGCCGAGCAGAGGTAGCCGTCGAAGATGGCGCCGGCCACCGACGGGTCGTCCCGGGTCCGGTGCAGTTCGGTCCGTATCTGGGCGAACCAGCCCTCCGAGCGGTGCGCGAGGAGGCCCTGCAGCGTGACCAGGTCGAGCGCCTGCCAGTTACGCGTGCCCGCGAGGATCAGCGGCTGAGCCTGCGAGGCCGCCGCCTGGGCGGTGTCGAAGTCGGCGGTGAAGTAGGCGTACTTGCCCCGGGCCAGGAGGATGTCGGCGTCGTCGGCGCCGCCGTCAGCATCGAGGCCGTCCAGGGCGGCCGCCGCCGTGGCCAGGTCACCCGACATGAGGGCGCTGTGCGCGAGCCGGGCGCGCAGCCGCCGGACCGCCGCCGGCCCGGCCCCGCCGAGCGCTTCCCGGTAGGCCGACACGGCCGCCGGGTCACCGAGCGCGGTCAGCAGGTCGGCGCGCAGCGACAGCGCCCTGGCCCGGTCCGTTCCCGCGGCGTGCGGCCGGGCCGCGTCCACCAGCGCCAGCGCGTCACGGTAGGCCCCGACGGCAGATTCGGTCGCGGCGGCCCGCAGCAGGTACGGCACGGCGTCCGGGCCCGCGCCGGCCTGCAGCAGATGATGGCCGATGCGCGCGGGCGAGGCGCCCAGCCCGATCAGGCGCCGGGCGGTGTCGCGATGGACCTGGCGCCGCCGGTGCGCCGGCAGATCGCCGGTGAGCGCGTCGCGGATGAGGCTGTGCCGGAACCGGTAGCCCGCCCTCGCCGGCTCGATGATCCGCGCGGCCAGGGCCTCGTCGAGGTGGGCGAAGGCCTCCTCCTCGGCCTGGCCGGACAGGGCGGCGAATTCGTCGGTATCGAACGACGCGCCGGCCACGGCCACGCGCTGGAGGACTTCGCGGGTGGCCGGCCGCAGGCCGCCGAGCAGGCTGGCCTCGAGCGCCCGGCCCCAGTCCGGCCCGGCGGCCGCCCGGCGGGCGAGTTCGGTCACCGCGAACGGGACGCCCCGGCTCAGGGTCGTGACCAGCTCGACCAGCTCGGCCGCGGGTTCGGCGACGTAGCGGCGGACGAGGGCCGCGGTGTCGCGGTCGCCCAGCGGGCCGAGCCAGAGCTCGGCTGCCCCGTAGCGGTCGATGAGGCTCCGGCGGGTCGTCGCCAGTGCGTCCGTCAGCGGCGCCGGCCGGTGCGCGAGCACGAGGCACACGCGCTGGCCGCACGCCGACCGGGCGATGTAGTGGAGCAGGCGCAGGCTGGCGTCGTCGGCGTCGTGGACGTCGTCGATGGTGAGCAGCAGGCCCTGACCCTGGCTCGACGCTGCGGCGCGGACCAGTTCGGCCGCGGCCAGGAACAGCCGCTGGTGCGTGCTGCGCCCGTCCCAGGAGAGCTCCGCCCCGGACAGGGCCCGGCCGATCTCCTCCCGGTGGTGGCCGGCCAGGGAGCCGGCCAGCGCCGGGTCACGCCGGCACAGGCCGCGGAGGGCCTCGATGACCGGGGCGTACGGCCACGCCCCCTCTACCGCGGCCGAGGTTCCTTGAGCAGCCTGCAGGCCCAGTCCGGTGGCCCGTGCGGTGATCGCGGCCAGCAGCGACGACTTGCCCGACCCGGCCTCGCCACCGACGATCACTATGCGGCTCTGCCCGGACGCCGCGTCGAGCAGGGCACGTTCGGCCACGGACAGCTCCAGGTCGCGGCCGATCAGCGGACCGTCGCGGCGGGGGAACACGTCGTACGCCGCGAGCAGGCGGTCACGCAGGGCGGACGCCTCCGGGCCCGGGGCCACCCCCAGCTCCTGGCGCAGGGCGCGGTCCAGGCGCTCGAACTGGCGCAGCGCGGCGTGCCGGTCGCCCCTGGCCGCGTGCTGCCGCATGAGGGCGAGGTGGGCACGCTCGTCGCCGGGGTCGAGCTCGACCACCGTCTCCCAGCGCCCGGCCAGGCGCAGCAGGTCCAGCTGGTGCTGCCGCAGCCGGTCGCGGTGCGGCTCGGCCCACTCCTCGTACCGGTTCCCGGGCAGCAGCTCGCCGCCGTACCACGCGAGCGCCTCGCGGGCCGCGGCGGCGTCCCCAGCGGCGTGGCTGGCGCCGTCGCCGGCGGTGAGCGCACGGCGGGCCAGCTCCTCGAACCGCGTCGCGTCCACGGTCACGCTGGCGCCGGGACAGAGCAGGACCTGATCGCCGCGCAGCGCCACCGCGCCCGGCACGCCGAGGGCGCGCCGGGCGAAGTGGGCCGCCTTGTGCAGCTTGGGTGCCGCCTCGGCGAGCGTGTCCTCGGGCCAGAGGAGGTCCATGACGTGCTCGCGGTGCAGGCACCGGCCCGGCACCAGGGCGAGCACCGCCACGAGTGCCGCCGCGTGGCGGCGCTTCCAGCTGGCCTCGGGGACCGGGACGCCGCCGACCGTCACGGCGAACCGGCCGAGCAGCGTGACGGCGATCTCGCGGGCCTGTCCCGGGCGGGACGGCGTACGCGGGCTCGTCAAGGCCGCTTGCGCGCGGTGAACAGCAGGTATTCCCACTCCATGACGGTCTGGCCGGTGCCGCGGTCATGCCGCCAGGCGAGCTCGGCGAGCTCGGCGTCCAGCGCGGCCGCCCGCTGCGGGTCGTCCGCGAGGCCCCGGTAGACGGCGATGGTCGGCCCGTAGCGGGCCTTGAAGTACTCGCGGAAGTCCTCGGGGCGGCCGAACAGGCTGACCTGGACGGTCTGGCGGGTGGCCTGGACGTCGGTGACCCGGTCGCCGAGCAGCGACCGGACGTGGTCCTCTCGGCCCCACAGCGGAGGCGGCTGGGCCCCCGGCGGAGGCGGCGGGGCGTACGGCTTCATGGTGGCGAACATCTGGCCGATGAAGCCCTCCGGGGTCCAGTTGAGCAGGCCGATGGTACCGCCGGGACGGCACACCCTGACCAGCTCATCGGCGCTGGCCTGATGGCAGGGCGTGAACATGACGCCCAGGCAGGACACGACGGTGTCGAACTCCCCGTCGGCGAACGGGAGGTCCTCGGCGTCGGCCTGCCGCCACTCCAGCTCCGCTCCCTGCCGCGCGGCCTCCCGCCGTCCGGCCTCCAGCAGCTCGGGGGTCAGGTCGCTGGCCACCACGCTGGCTCCGGCCTGGGCCGCGGGAATGGCGGCGTTGCCGCTTCCGGCCGCCACGTCCAGGACCCGGTCCCCCGGCCGGATCCGGCTCGCGCGGACGAGGACCGGTCCGAGGTCCGCGATGATGTCGTCGGCCAGCGCCGGGTAGTCGCCGAGCGCCCACATGGCGCGATGTTTCGCCTTCAGCTCCTGGCCGGCCTGGGTAGTGTTCGTCGTCGATGTGGTCATTTCTGGTTTCCTCCCCCGCCGTCTGATCCTGCGGCCGCGGCGTTGGCCGCGCCGCCTTGGCGCGGCGTTGGCCGCGCCGCCTTGGGAACCGACGGTAGGAAATGCCGGATCTTCCGGCTAGTACAACATCTGTACCTACTCTGGCCTGGCCTGTTCGTAGCGGCTTACGCTGCTGGGCATGGGGTCCTCGTATCATCAGTTCTGCCCGGTGGCCAAGGCGATGGAATTGCTCGACGAACGGTGGACGCTGCTGATCGTCCGTGAGCTGGTCAGCGGCAGCGAGCGCTTCAACGAGCTGCGGCGCGGGGTTCCCCGCATGTCGCCCACGCTGCTGTCCAAGCGGCTGAACCAGCTTGTCCGGGCCGGCGTGGTGGAGCGGCGAGGGAGCGGCGGCGACGTGCGGTACGTCCTGACGCCGGCGGGCCGCGAGCTGCAGCCGGTGGTGGAGGCGCTGGGCGTCTGGGGCATCCGCTGGATCGGTGAGATCGGGGACGAGGACCTCGATCCCAAGCTGCTGCTGTGGGACATGCACCGCAACATCGACTACGAGGCCGTTCCGGCCGGGCGGACGGTCGTGCAGTTCAGGTTCCCCGACGCGCCGGCCGTCACCCGCGACTGGTGGCTGGTGATCAATTCACAGGAAACGGACGTGTGCGACGACGATCCCGGCTACCCGGTCGCGGTCACCGTGACCGGCAGCCTGCGGCACCTGACCGAGATCTGGCGCGGCGACGTCAGCTGGGCAGATGCCCTCCGCACCGGGACCCTCACGATCCGGGGCCCGGCCCCGCTCCGCCGGGCCGTGCCCCGCTGGTTCACCCTCTCGGCCTTCGCCCCGGTCTCCCGGCCAGCCTGACCGCCGCCTCCGCGAAACGGGCGGAGCGAGCTGGCCGTGGCGGCACCCGCTGATCACCACCGGCTCAGCTGATCCACCGGACGGTCGCCCCTGCTCGAAGGGCACGGGGAATCTCGGCCACCTGGTCCACCACTTCAAGCAGATGAGCGAGCTGATCGGCGGGGGAATCGGAGCTGATCTCGACCGAATACTCAATGCCCGTGGACTGCCAGGTTGCGGTGTCGAACCCACCCGCTGCGGTAACGCGGGCCCCTTGCAATCCGATGCCCAGCGCTGCGGCTTCCCGGTACAGGTCGTTGAGGACGCAGCCGGCTGCCGCGAGGTGGAGCAGGTGCCCGCCGGTGAAATCGGCTTCCACCGTAACGCCGCCGGGCGTCCACCGGTGCGGAAAGCGAACGGCAGCGGCGCAGTCGGACATCATTGTCCCAGCGCCCACCGCAACCTCGAAGCGGGTGTCCATCACCGCTTCCTTCCGGGACCCTTGCGCTCAGCGGCTTACCGGATGGCGGACTGAGCGGCACCCTCATTCTGGTCCATCTCATCCGTGTGGATGTGCGGACATACCGGGCGGCCCGGGTCCGGCGCGGCGGGCCCGGGGACCGCCCGCCGCGCCGGTGACGTGCACCAGGGGTCATAAAGGCGCGCTGTCCACAGGGTCACCAGACCCGGTACGCGGCCGTGGGATACCACCACGGCCCCCAGGTGGTCCAGCCGACGCGCTGACCCCAGTCATGCGCGCCGAACGTCGCGTGATACCAGATCGTGTTGATTTCCACGTGCCCGGAGCCGTAGAACATCAGGTCGCCGCGCCGGGCCTGCGACAGCGGGATCCGGTGCAGGTGCGGGTTGCCGAGCATCGCGTAGGTTGAATGCGGCAGCCAGATCCCGGCGCCGTGGCCGAAGGCCTCCATCACCAGGCCCGAGCAGTCGTAGCCCGGGGAGCAGCCGGACCCGCCATAGTAGTACCAGCAGCCTGTCGCGTGCCGTTCGGCCCAGTTCAGAGCCGCGTTGCCCGCCCAGCTCCCGCCGTAGCCGCTGGTGACGGCGGAGTGGGACACTGAGGCCTGCGCCGCCGGAGCAGCTGCGGCGGCGGCGGCCGGGACGAGCAGCGCGGCCACCAGCGCGGTTACCGCGACAAACCTGTGCCTGCGCATGGCGGCAACTGCCATACTGAACATGTCGGGGTTCCTCCTAAGGGTTTTGTCCGACGCAAAGGCCCCGGCCGCGTGCTGCGAACACCGGCCGGGACCGTCTTGGCTAGCAGGCGAGGCGCGTCAAGGTCACCTCCCGCCCGCCTGGCAGGAGCGAGTTGCGCGATATCACGGCTTCCTCCCCTTGACTCTTGCTCACCCACAGCCTTCGACCTGCCACAATAACTCCCTGTGCATAAATTTGTGGATAATTTGGGTAAAATCGCTGGTCAGCCCCTGTAAAGCTGTGGACAACACAGCTGTGGAAATGTGGATAACTGCAGCATGGCTCAGTCTTGCGAAGCCCAGGGGCTTCGCCGCCGAACCGGGAGATCCGGGCTCGGCAGCCGGTCTCACGCTAAGTGATCAGCGCCCGGGCCGATCTGACACGCCGGACCGCCCAGCGTGGCGACCGCAGCTGCAGTCGCAGGTCAGTCCCGGCGCGTCAGCATGAACACCGGAATCTGCCGCGTGGTGCCGGCCTGGAATTCGCCGACGGAAGGAGCCTCCGCGACCAGCTCCGGCCACAGTGCGGCGCGGGCGCCATCGTCCAGTTCCTCCGCCACCACCGTGATCGTCTCGGCACCCACCTCGGCCTTGATCTCGGGGTGGGCCCTGAGGTTGTGATACCAGCCGGGATGGGCGGGCGATCCTCTGTTGGCGGCGACGATCGCGAAGCGGCCGTCCCCCTGAGGGGAGCAGGCCAGCGGCGAGACGCGCTCGATCCCGGACCTAGCGCCGATGTGGTGGATGAGGATCAGCGTGGTACCCGCCCAGGGCCCGCCGACGCGTCCCCCGCTGGCCCGGAACTCCTCAATGATCTTGGTGTTATAGTCGCTGGCCCCGCCCGGAGCCGGGTTCGCCATGATCTCACTTGCTGTCGTACTCGTCGTGGCGGCGCCACCAATGGCCGGTCTCGTTGCGGCCGAGCGGGGCGCGGTCGAGCCACGGGTACATGCCCCACACCGCGTCGAGCCCGCGCTCGTACGCCGAGTAGGTGTGGTACACGACGCCGTCCTCGAGCGCGAACGCGCTCATCCCGGGGCCTTCGCGCCGGTAGGTTTCCCAGTCCGCTCCGACGATCGACTCGCTCCAGGCGTTCCGGGAACCTTCCTGGCCGGCGGGCGGCCGCAGGTCGGTCACGCGGAAGTTGTACTCGACGGTTCCGGCGTCCCACGCCTCCTTGGTGTGCCCTACCTGGAAGTCGTAGTTGAAGTCGCTGCCGTAAGACGACGCGAAGGGGAAGCTCCAGCCCATCCGCCGCTGGTACGCCTGGATCTTCGCCAGCGGGGCCCGCGACACCGCGGTCAGCGTGACGTCGTGATCGGCGAGGTGGACGACGGAGCCGTTGAAGCCATCGGCGATCGCCGAGCAGGACGGGCACCCGGCGGTGTAGCCGGGCCCGAACATGAAGTGGTAGACCAGCAGCTGCGAGCGCCCACGGAACAGATCGGCCAGGGACGCCGGCCCCTCGCCGGTGTCGAACCGGTAGCCCTTGTCGATCCGCACCCAGGGCAGCTCCTGGCGCCGCCGCGCCAGTTCGTCGCCGCGCCGCGTCAGCTCCTTTTCGGCCTCGAGCAGCTCCAGCCTGGCGGCAAGCCACTCTTCCCGTGTCCCGGTCTTGTGATCGGTCATTGGCTTTCTCCTTATCCCTGTCGTTACGGCTAGGTGGCCGCGCCGTCGCCGATGTGTCACATCGGTGGCGTAAGCCCGGGGACCGCTGAGGGCGCGGCGACGATCATGATGCCGAACGCGATGATCGCCAGCGCCAGCGTTACGTCAATGGCGGTTTTGGGCGGCAGGAGCTTCTGGGCGAGGACGAGGACGGCGATCACCGACATCCAGGTGACGCTCATGACGCCCAGCGCCACCAGCATGGCCATCAGCCCGATGCTCGAGCCGGCGCAGCAAAGCCCGAATCGGAATCCGGAGCGAACGCTGTCGCGGCAGCGCCGGCGGAAGTGACGCTTGAGCGGCGTGAACTCGTACACGCCGGCCGCGATCACCACGACTCCGGCGGCAACAGACCCGTGCGGCCGGTACAACGCGTACACTACGGCGCCCGCCAGGGCCCAGACGGCCAGGTAGGACCCGATGAACAGCGGCACGGCACGCACCCCGCCGCTGGCCTGAGCGCGTCTCAGCACCGCCGGGGCCGTGGCAGGCAGCATCATCGCCGCCATCATCACCACCCACACGGCGATGAAGGACGCGAACGAGCCGGGCCTGGTCGCCACCCCCATGTCCATCCCGTGCATCTGCCGGACCGCGACGACCCAGGACGCGGCGGCGAGCCCCTCGGCCGTGGTGAGCGCCGCCCACACCGGGGCGGGCAGGTGAGCGAGCTCCATGGTCCGCTCGATCCGATCAGGGAAACCCATGACAGCCTCCGACATGTAGCAACCGTCTGGTTGCTATTTTATGGCAACCATGCGGTTGCGTCAACGATCCTGTCCGGGTGGTCGCTCGCGCTGCCGGGGACGGAGCGGCCGCCGTGCGGGCTCGTCGCGCGGGCGCAACCGCAGCCACGGGAGGACCGCGCTGGCGAGCGTCACGGACACGTCCACGCTCAGCGCGAGGTGGATGCTGGTCAACGGCACGCTCGGTGTCGCGGCGACCGAACTCAGGATCGGGATGCCGACGGCCGGCTCAGTAACCTGCCCCCACACCTGATCCCTGACGCAGGTGCCTCGTCATTCGCGTTCTACGATGCGAAGCCCCCGTCGCGGCGTCCACGACTCGATGACCAGCAACGTCGCCTCCGGGTTCAGCCGGATAGCGACGACCTCGGAAATGTCGGCAAGGAACAGATCTCCATCAGGCTCTTCGCCGATCGGACCGGCGAGAACCGCCCGCCCGGCGATCTTCGCCTCGCCCGGCCACTCGGCCTCCTTACCCTCCTGCGGGTGAAACGTCGGACCATGCAGGGCGAACCTCGGATCCCGCCGCAGATCCGCGCCCTTGCGCGCCCCCGGCATCGACCCGAACCTGAGCTCACCGTCAGCGAACTCGCACTCGATGCCCGAAATCCGCGGCGAGCCGTCGGCCCGCAACGTCGCGATCGTCTTGTGCCTGCCCGCGTCGAAGAGCCGCCGCACCCGCGCCGCGAACTCGGGCTCCGCCTGCTCCACGTCCTTCCACGCTGCCATAGCCGCAGTATGCGCCCCATCCCCTTCCGTGCCCAGGCAGCCTGTCGTCATTTCGGGACATCGCTATCGCCGGGCTCGGCGACCGCCCGGGCTGACAGGGCTGCTCTTGCCGGGGATGGCCCGCCTGCCCGGGTCGTATCGCTCGCGTTCAGGCCGCCGGCACGGGGGGCATGAATCCATCTGGCCAGGTGGTGGTGTCGTCGGCGGTCACGCCAGTGAGGCTCGTACCGCCGAGCTCCGCCCCGGTAAGGTCGGCGCCGGCAAGCCTGGCCTCGTCAAGGTCGGCCCTGGTCAGGTCCGCTCCGCGGAGGTCAGCACCCGACAGGTCGGTCCCGCGCAGGACAGCGTCGCACAAGGTGGCTCCGGCGAGCTTGGCGCCGGCGAGGAAGGCTCCCTCCAGGTTGGAATGCGCCAGGCACACACGAGGGATGTCCAGCCCGCGCAGATCGGCACCGCGCAGGTCCACTCTCTCCAGCTCCGACCAGGCATCGCCGACGATCATCGCCTGCCTGCTGAGCGCGGCCAGTGCGGCTCCCACATCGTCGGCCACGCCGCCGTGAACGGGTGTCCTGTCAGCTGGCACCCCTGATTCAGGCTTTACGGGCGGCCAGGGTGCGTGCTGGCGGACGAACGCGGTGAGCAGGGCGTGGGCGTGCCCGCGGTAGCGCGCGTCGAGTTCGGATAGCTGTTCCAGGGCGTAGACACCGCCTTGCCGGACCGACACCGCATCACTGGCCAGCTGGTCGATCGCCTTGGTGAACAACTCGATGGAGTGCCCCTCGCGATTCGCCCGAACCTGACGCAACGTCATCATTGCCCCGAGCGCGACGCCGCCGAGCGCGAGCAGCCCGCCGAATCCCTGCAGCAGGGTGGACCGGACGTCGTTCTCCGCCATGAGCCGGTCTGCGGTCGTCAGACCTGGCGCATCTCCCGCAAGCCAGGCGGGCCCGAAGACGATGCAGACCGACAGCACCCCGCCAAGAACGATCACGGCAAGGCAGACCGCCGCTACGACCATGGTGAGGCTCCGGCTACCCATGATTCCCTCAGCCTGCCCGTCATGAGACCACGACCCGGAATGCGGCTCAGCTTGGTCGTTCCCGCCGGGCGCGACATGTACGCGCGAGGCCACCGCGCGCCCTGCCGCCAGGGACACCGATGACGGCCCGCGGATCGCCTCCAGCAGCCAAGGGAGCCGTTGCGGACCGGGCGCCGACGCGCCCGCACGGGCGCTATCTGATGGGACCGGGGGCGGGAAGCGGGCAGGCGGCGGACCGAGGCGCCCGGCGCGAGGCAGTTGGTGTCGCCTCGTCGGGCGAGCAGCATCCGGTTCACCGGTCTGAGCGGTCCGGGTTGTTGATGATCCAGCAGATCACGCCGAGCCCGAGGACGGCGAGGACGACCACCGCCGCCAGCGCGGGCGTGCCGATCCGGATCGGCTGCATGACGGCGCCGAAACCCCTGGCCCGCGCATGATCAGCGTCGGCCGGCGCTCAGCTCAGCGAACATGTCGGCTACCCAGTCCGCGATGAACGTGCTGACGTGGGGCAGGTGGTCCAGCCCGATGTGCTCGGTGGCGCCTTCCTCGGCGGTAAAGATGCGCAGTTCGCGCTTGGGGCTGGCCACGGCCTGGTCGTAAGATCGGTACGCGTATTCGAGCGGGATCTGCCGGTCGCCCGCGCCGTGGGCAATGAGGAACGGCACGCCGATCTTCTCGACGACGCCGTTGAGGTTGACCTGGCCGGCGAACTGGATGAACTCGTCGAGTGACTCATAACCCCATACCCACAGGACGTGGTCCCAGTAGTGCGGCACCGGCCGCTCCCCCTCGCGCTGCAGCCTGCGGCGCTGGACCGCGCCCCAGTCATGGTTGGCGCCCCAGGCGACGACCAGGGCGAGCCGCTTCTCGAATGCGGCGGCGCGCGGGGCGTAGTACCCGCCGAGGGACCAGCCGACCAGGCCGATGGCCGCGGGATCAACGTCGTCCCGGGTGAGCAGGTAGTCGACGCACGCGGCGGCCCAGGCCTCGGTGTCGACCCGTGCCGTCAGGCCCTGCAGCCGGAGGGCTTCTCCGGAGCCGGGGCAGTCGACCATGAGCGCGGAAATGCCGCGGGCCGCCAGCTCGTCCCAGTGACCGGAGGAATACATGTGCTCCTTGGTCGAGTCCAGCCCGTTCCACATGATCATGACCGGGGCCGGGCCGCTGTCCGTGGCCGGAGCCGAGCTGAAGTAGGCGGGCAGCGTCGTTCCCTCGTAGGGAATCTCGACCCGGGACAGCCGCGGGTCCTTGAGCGCAAGAGCTTTCATTTGCAATGCGAGGACGCGCCGGTAGGTGTCGAGGCGGCCGGGGGCCTTGGCGCTCTGCATGCGTTCGGCCTGGCACAGGTAGTTCGCGGCCCGGGCATACAGCTGTCCGGCGGTCCGGGTGTGGCCGGCTTTCTCGGCCGCTTCGGCCTGGGCCACCAGGGAGTCGGTCAGGGCGGTCCAGGCGCGCAGGAAGTCCGGCGTCCCGGCGTCCTCGCCCCGGGCCGCCGCGTCCTTGATGGGCCGGCAGGCCCGGTCCACCTCGTCGATCAGCCCGCCGCTGTTGAGCGTGGCCACGACGCCGAGGTTCCACACGTAGTTGCCAGGAAAGTACTCGAACACGAATGATCCCTTCTCGCTTATGCGCGCACCGCGCTCATGGCGTCCGCTTACGGGTCCGCGGTCGCGGCCGGGCGGACTGTACCGGCGGCAGCTCGGTACCGGGGACGACCATGTTCCGGATGGCGCCGATGCCTTCGACGGTCATCTCGACCACGTCGCCGGGCTGCAGGGGCGGCGGGTCGAGCCGGCCGCGGCGGCCCCACAGCTCGGCCAGGCAGCCGCCGTTGCCGCAGGTCCCCGAGCCCAGCACGTCTCCGGCGCGGACCCAGGTACCGCGGGACGCGTAGGAGACGAGCTCCTCGAACGGCCAGCCCATGTTCGACAGCAGGTCCTGACCGATTTCCTGCCTGTTGACGGATACGCGCAGGTCGAGGGCGAGGAAGCCATCGGCGTCCCGGTAGGGCTCGAGCTCGTCGGCGGTCACCAGCCACGGCCCCAGCGTGGTGGCCGAGTCCTTGCCCTTGGCTGGTCCCAGGCTGACCTTCATCTCGCGCCGCTGCAGGTCCCTGGCCGACCAGTCGTTCAGGATCGTGTACCCGAAGATATGGTCCCGGGCCTGCTCCGGCGTCACCGAGGCTCCGTCCCGGCCCACGACGGCGGCGACCTCAAGCTCGAAGTCCAGCAGCTGGCAACCCGGCGGGACCGCGACGTCGTCGTACGGGCCGACCAGCGCGTAGGGGTTGGTGAAATAGAACGCCGGCGCCTCATACCACTCAGGCACCACGCCCCCGCCGTCGCCGACGCTGGCCACCACGCCCTCGACGTGCTCTTCGAAGGCGACGAAGTCCCGGATCGCCGGCGGATCCAGCGGGGGCAGCAGCCGGGCCGCCTCCAGCGGGACGGCCGGCTCTCCCAGTGCCTGCCGGCCGGCTGCGAGGGCGGCTGGAAGACCAGCCCGGATCAGGTCCAGCACGGTGGTGCCTCCGGGCAGCGGGTGCAGGCCGGCGTCACCTACCACTCCGGCTTGCACTCGGCCGCCGACCGAGAAGGTGGCGAACCGCATCAGACCGGCGGGGCGACGAACATGCCGCGGTCCGGGTCGTTGAACGACTTGCGCGCGACGAACTCGTTCATCTGGTTGGCCGTGCCCCACTGGTCGGCGACCTCGGGCTGGGTGAAGTCGTACAGGTGGGGGTGCCAGGTGTCCTCGTCGACCTGCTCCAGCTCGGTGGTGTACTCCACGGTGTTGCCGTGCGGATCCAGGAAGTAGGAGAA
>Ga0335069_10000884_pt1 | contig 48073 bp, 69 predicted proteins | sample Lox_Sample_11_FD_206714 | JGI IMG/M metagenome (GOLD analysis project Ga0335069, IMG submission 206714) | Soil microbial communities from Loxahatchee National Wildlife Refuge, Florida, United States - Lox_Sample_1.1 | ecosystem: Environmental > Terrestrial > Soil > Wetlands | place: USA... | reverse complement strand
GACAACGGCTCGGATTTTTCAAGGGTGAATGGTACAAAGACACAACTTTGGGCGTGCCGTGGTTGCAGGACGTCCTGATTAAGAGCCCCAGCCTAGAGGTCGTGCGTTCGGTCGTACGCCGGGCTATACTTGCGGTGCCCGGAGTTACGTCAGTGCCCAAATGTTTCGTTGATTTTGACACCCAGACTCGAGTGGTTGTGATCACGTTCACTGCTGTGTACGGGACCGGGCAGACGTTGGAAGATAGCCTGACGTTGGGGGTATCATGAGTTCCGACCCCACCACATGGGGCGTGCAACCCCAGGGCTTTGTAGTCCCGAACGCGGATGAGATAATCCAGGCTCTGAACGCGGGCATGCTTGCGTATGTGTCAAGTGATTTTGATACGGACCCAGACAGCCCGGACGGTCAAGTCATTGGTGTGCACGCGCGCCAGCTTGCCCTGGTGTGGGAAGCACTGGGCCGAATACATGACGCGAACAACCCGGATAACGCAGAAGACGAATTACTGGTCGAGATCGCGAAACTCTCAGGCACGACCAAACAGGGTCCCCAGCCGACCACGGTAGCGGCCCAGGTCAACCTGGCCTCAGGGACCACACTAGTCTCTGGCACGGCCCTTGCATCAATTTTCAATCACCCTGACCTGCTGTTCACGCCGGCCCAGGACTACACGGCCGCGGCCGACGGGACATACACGATCGCATTCCGGTGTACCCAGACCGGGCCCATCCCTGTACCGGTCGGAACCCTGACCGTAATCAGTACCCCTATAACCGGCTGGGTTTCGGTCGGGAACACAGACCCCGGGGTCCTGGGCAACAATGGCGACACGGACACAATTTTACGGGCTCGACGTGACGCTGAACTGTCCGCGACCGGGTCAACGACAGGCCCTGCCATAGCGTCCGACATTCTGTCACTTAGCACGGACGTGGTAACCGTGGAAGTGTTAGTAAACACAGGTAATTCACCGGACAGCAACGGCGTCCCGCCCCACAGTTTTGAGGCCGTAGTCTACCACCAGCCGACCCTGGACCTGAGCACTCTGGCCGCGGTCATCTGGAACAACCAGGCAGCGGGCATTACGTCCACGGGTACCACGCCGATCACATTTGTTGACGGGTTGGGCGTAACTAGGACTGTTTGGTACACGCCGGTCGAAACCGTGCCTATTTACCTCTCGTATGTTCTGAGCACAGGGTCCGGGTATGTCGGCTCGACCCAAGTCAAACAGGACGTGGCCGCGGCCATGACCAAGATATCCTCGCCAGGCGTTGACGTCATAGCCCTCAGGGCTGAGGCGTACGCGCTCGTGGAAGGTGGGGTCCTGGACGTTACGTCGTTCCACTTAGGCACAGCCTCAAGTCCTTCTGGGACCACCAACATCACAATCAGCCCGCGCCAGGTCGCAACGTTTGACCCGGCACACATTGAGGTTAGCCCATGACAACCCTTGCCGGTTTCGCAACCAGTGTCAACCCCCTGACCGAAGTCATTACCGCGTACGCGGCCGCGCCGTACCAACCCGCGCCGGTCCCGAACCCGAGCCCTTTCGTGGTCATTGGGTCGTTCACGCTCCCTGCTGATATTACGGCCCGCATATCGGTCATAGGGCTCGTGACCGGCTCGGCCACGTGCACGGTAGCGATCTATGACCCGACCCAGATCGGTTCTGTGGTCCTCAGTTCCAGCCAGGAGCAAGCGGCCCAGTCTGCCCCCGTACAGTTCCAGAAGGGTACCGTGTACCAGATTGCGGTCCAGTTTGAGGGACCTGCTGATGCCTCAAACATAGCTGTTGTGCGCACTGTGCAACTGGTGCCATGACCCTCGCCCCTATTGACCACATTAAGGACGGGGTCTCCAAGGTCGTTACCCAGTACCAGGGAAAGCCTAAGTTTCTCACGTACTTGGCCGTATTCCTGGACCAGGTCCAGAAACTGGAAGACCAGGCCCAGGCGGTCGTGGATTCGTTCCGCCTTGACACCGCAACAGGTTTCCGTCTCGACTGGATAGGACGCAAGGTCGGACAGCCGCGCATTGGGTCATCCGACGACGTGTACCGGACCTATATCCGGGGCCGCATTGCCGCGAACAGGTCGCGGGGTCGAATCCCGGACGTGATCCGGGTTGCAGCCCTCCTACTGACCAATTACCAGTACGAGCAATTCTCAACGACCATAGCCATCTATTCAACCGACGACATGACCCAGGAAATGCGCCAGGCTGCCTGGTCGTTGCTGCAAAGTGCTGCTCCTGCCGGGGTCCTGGTCTGGCTGGTCCAGGAGCCTAATACCGTTTTCACGTTCTCACAGACCGCGTACGCGAGCGGGTCACTGTGCGCTACTACGAACACGGATGGCAGCCCAGGGGCTGGGGACGTCCTGGCCAGGGTCTGGGACGGTGTGCTATCCTAGGGCATGAACTACGTCAAGGCTCTGATTTCCCTTTTCATCATTTCCAGTTGCTCTGCCGGTTGCGCATCGGTCCAAAAGCCCACGCTGGTCTCGGCCGTCGATTCTGACAACCTATCTTATCAGTACTGTGCCAAGGTACAGTCGAGCGTTGACGGGGTCACGAACTACTCTCTGGCCTGTGACACAGTCCCGGGCGTGTTTGCCAAGCACCAGGAGTCAAAGTAATGCGCAGTCTTAGACATTGGTCAGAGTTTCTAGCCGTTGGCTGGGCTGCTGGTTTGATGGCTGTCAACTGCCAGCCAGGCGTCTGTACGGACGACAGTGCCCACAAGTGCCCGCCTTGTCCTTGCGCTGCTGGTGGGGCAAAAGGGACGGGCGGGGCCAAGGCCACAGGCGGAACACATGCAACGGGTGGCACCCACGCTACAGGTGGAACCCAGGCCACGGGCGGCACGACCTCGACCTGTACCGCGGTCGCGTTCCCAGACACGCCTGCCCCAGCATCGGCCACGAAACAGGCCAAGCGCCCACACCTAGGTCGTAGACATTACAGGGCACCAGGTCGCGCCATGCCCACCGAGACGTCCGCGACGGTTTGTTCCAGATTCTGGAATCCACTGAACTGGACCCCATTGAACCAGGGCGACACGGGCTCCTGTACCGGTAACGCTGGCGTGGGTGTCATTTCAACGACCCCGTACACGTCCGACGTGCATGACAACGAGACCGATGCACGCCTGGCCTACCAGGGCGGGACGTGTGTAGACAATGGCTGCTCTATCCCGTGCACATGCTCCAGTTGCCCCGCTGCGTTCTGTCCTGCGACGAATGCCAATGACAACGGCTCGAACGGCTCCAGCGTCATGACCTGGATGCAAAATGCCGGTTGGGTCAAGGGATACACGACCGCGGACACGACCACACAACTGATCGCATGTCTGCAGACCGGTCCGGCTGTGATCGGCATTGACTGGTATAACAGCATGTTTTTGACCGATAAGACCGGAACTTTGCCTGTAACTGTGTCCAGCGGGCTAGCTGGCGGGCACGAGATCCGCGTTGTGGGCTATGACTCAGTCAAGGCCCAGGTCATCATTGACAACAGCTGGGGCCTGTGGGGCTGGTGCTTTGCTGCTCAAGAGAACAGCACCACGTCAACGCTCGGCACCGGTTGCGGATTTGCCAGGATCAATGTGGCGGATCTCACCAAGTTGAACTTTGATGGGGATTGCCCGACCAGATGACCATAGCCCGCTGGATGCCATGACCGAATTTGAAGAGAAGATCCTGGAACGCTTGACCGCAATTGAGACCAAGCTGGACGTACATCTTCGCATGCATTCGTTCGTCGCGGCCCTGGTCAAGTACAGTCTGACTACGACCCTGACCGCTCTGGGCTTGCTCCTGGCACTGAAGAGGATTCACTAATGACCGCGAGACCAACCAGTAACCCACTGTGGGCCACCGATGCAACTGTCCTATCAGGGCCTGAGGTGGGTCTAGCCCCTCGCGTTATTCCCTCGGACGGAGTACGTCAGCAAGGGTTTCAGGCCGACCAGGCCCTGGCGGCCAGGAACTTGAATGGGCAGTTGGGCGCGGTCGGGGATTGGATCACATACCTGGACAGCAAAGCCACGCGGTCGATCGTGGTCGCGACAGGGCCCTTTATACATGACAACACAGTATCAGGGCCCGGACCTCAGATAGTTGATAACACTCCGCGCGCTGTACGCGACTCGGATGGCAATGCCCTAATCATGTCCTGCTCGGCCAATGCCGGAGAACGCATGATCATCCGCGTTGGTCCGTTGTTTGTGCAACCGATCTATATACCGTCAACGACCCCCACCGTGTACGTGCGCGCGCTTGTACAGCATATCCCAGGTTTCGCAAAAACGTTCACCCAGCGATTCGATGCACAATCAAACCCAAGCCTCGGTAAGACTCCGATAGACTGGACGTTCTACGTCACAGCCCCGAATGACGGGACCTACACTGTGTCCTTGTTTGCCTGGGCCTTGAAGCTGAACGACAGTGTCACGATCCTATCCCCGGGCTGTTACACTGCAGATGATCATGCCACTTGGCCAGAGGAAGACACGGGGCTGCAGCAGTGGGGCAGCATCGAGGTCACGGCCGCGTAAAGCTCTAGGCCCGGCTGGTACGAGATACCGGCCGGGCCTATCAACCTATTTCTGCCGCTCTGTCAGGTCGTCCTGCCAGGTATTGATCGCACACTGAATTGCGAACAGGGCACCGAACAGGAGCGTGAACAGCACACAGAAGTGAACGGCTTTAGGCACCCGACGTAAAAACCTGCCACCAAGGCTCAGGTGGGTCTGGTGTTGGCGGCTTCGGGAACAATGACGGGATATCGGGGCGGGTAGGAGTATCTGTTGGGTCATCTTGGTCCAGAGCGTCGCAGGCAGCTGGTGTATTGTCTACTGTAGCAGCAGGACTGGGGCCGACAAGGGATTTCTGACGCGCAATTTCCCGGTCAATGTACCAGCGCGCCTTTTCCAGGTCCTCTATTTTGGACCCTTTGAGCCCGGCTCGCCATAGGTATTTGATCGCGTTCCCGACACAGAACGACATGTGTTCTGTCACGGTAATGCATTCTACGCCCGAGGGGTGCGCGGTGTAATGACTGGGATGGTTTACGGGATCGTTCACGTTCTTACCCTCACATTCGCCTGCTCTTCCCAGACACAGCCCGCCACGGGTTGACCCTTCGGGACCTGTGCCAGTTTTCCCGGGTCTGGGCTACAGTACTCCCGTGGGACCATGTCAGGGGCCACGACCCGGAGTACCAGTCGAGTCCCGATGCTGGTCCCAGCCACCTGAGGGATATCGGGGATAGCGGCCAGGGCCTGGGTGGCCTGCTCGGTCTGACCCGCCTGGAACGCCGTGGCGGCTGCCTGAAGCTGTTTCTGTTGCTCTGCGGCCAATGCCCGGTCGTGCCTCCACAGGGCATCCTTGCATGCCGCCTCGACCCGTTCGCAGATATCAATCCGTGGCTTGAACCAGCCATTGACCGTTTTCAGGACCGCGTTCAACGGCTTCGTGGCGCTGGTCCGTTGCGCGTCAAGGTCCTTGCCCAGCCGCTTGACCCAGACCATGGTTTGCTGGACCGTGTCGCGCTGCTCTGGTCCTTGAATCGTCAGGCCGTGCAGGTACAGGAGCACAGTCTCGGCCTTGTCTGCCTCCTGTGCCAGGACAAGGGCTTGGGGACTGATTTGGACTGTGTCGGGTTGGGTCATTGGTCCTCTATCCAGTATTTACCACAATCAGGGCAGGTACACTCGTACCAATAGCTGTCATCATGTGGACACCAGTTACCTACATCTGATTTAGGAACTTTGATAGCATTCTCGTGTTTGCAGGCATAAGGCACGAATTTCCCACACCGATCGCAGGTGTTTCGTGGCTCGCCAGCACATCTAGTTTGTTTAAGGTGTTTGCATTTGTCCTGATATGCCTTAAGCGCGTTATGTGCTTCGATAACGTCTGACGTAAGTTTGCGAGCGGTTGGGGTCATAGTCGATACCTTCCCGTAGCATACATGTTGAGCCCTATCGCGTCCAGGACATTGTTCACGAGCGCGACCGGTACATCCCCAATGAGCGCTTTTTCCTGGTCGGTCATGCGTTTCAAAACCCTGGAATTATGCAATGCTTTGTCAACGCTGTGTTTCCACAAATGTGGCGAGATCCAATGCACTGTTTCCGGGTCAATGTCGGGGCAGGCCTGGACCACGAGGGCCCCGGCTCGGCGCGCGGTCACGAATAGGTCATTGATTCTGGCCGGAGTGTCCCCGCGTTGCCAGCAGGGCAGCTCGCACCATACCTCGGCCAGGTCAGCAAAGACCCGCATGCGATCCCCTTTGTCCAGCCTGACCAGGCCCGCTGCCACAATGGTCTGGTCCCTGGACAGGGCCCAACCCGTTTTTGCCCCGGGGTCGATTGCCAGGACAGATCGGAACGGGGCAAGGACCTTGCCTCGTGGCGGGACAAGGCCGAAATGCTTGTTCAGTTTGGGTCCGGGGTTGACCATTGCATTCATAGCACAGCCCACAGCAGCAAAACCCCTAACGCGGCCACGACGGCGAAACCCCAGAGAATGTCTGCTGGTGTATGTTCGTTCATATTCTTACCTTTCCGTACTGACCAAAAATGAGAGCAAACCGTGTCAGGGCTGTTTCAGTTCCAGCCCGGGGCGGGAGATACACGAGGGCCGAATCCACGTTCGGGCTTTCCCCTTTCGACCCGTCCGACCCAGCGAACCGGATCCGATCCTTGAACACCAGGAACGGGAATTCGTACGGGGCCGGGGTCTGGGGCCATTGACCAGTCCGAAACACGTTCAGGGAAAAGCACAGGAACAGGGCCTGGTCCACGTTCCCCTGCAGGTATTCCACGGTCAGTTTGTGCCACCACACGGCCGCGCTGGACAGACCAAGGCCGTGGGCCTTAGGCAGTAGGGTCTGAGCATCGTACTTGCCTCCAGGCGGGTTGAGCCATACGCGGCCATACCAAGGAACGGATAGTCCGTTGGTGATTACTTGTCCTGGTCCGTACCAGCCGGCGGCTCGAACCTGCATTTGAGCTTCCGGGTCCGAGGCAGGATCCAACGTGATGCTGCCCATCAATTCCCGCGCCGCGGTCAGGAGCCACACGGGTGTACGTCTAGCGTTGTCTGCCCTGTCGGGGTCTTGGCCTCGCATCGGTCAACCCTAGCACGGGACCAGCTCGCGGCAACAGCTATTTTCTTGACTTGACCCCAACCCCTGCTAAGGTCAATGAATGATTGAACGATCGTCACACTTGGTCTGGCAGGTACGGGCAATTGCACTGGAAAAAGCACTGGGGGACAAGGAACTGAACCCACGGGACATGATCGACCTAACGCTCCAGACTCTGCAGACTGAAGACAAGGACCTGGCAATCAATGCCCTGTCCGCGGCAGTGGACCTGGGCCGGCTCGTGTGCGAGCGTCGGGGAAAAGCTCAGGTGTGGCGAGTCAGAACAAAGGACGATGCCAGTAGCACACATCACCCGCCCAAGGCTTGCTAGGCCAATAAGGCTTGAACCCGCACGAAATCAGGGACCGGGACGATGCCGGATTGTGCGGGACCGTGTACGTAAAAGCATAGTAGTAGCCCTGTTTCTTGGCCCACCGGACCCGGGCCTTGATCAGACGTTTTTGCAGGCCGTGGCCGCGCGCCTCGGGCAGGACCCCGGACGAACACAAGAACACGCAGTCTAGCCATCGCCTGGACTGTCTCAGCCCGCCCCAACCGACCAGACGGGGCCCGTCAAACGCGCCCCAGAATTCATCATCCGGCTCCCACGTGGTTGAGCCGTCGTCAAAGGGCAGGATCCTGTCGCACAATTCGCGGACTACTTCGGGCTCGACTTTCCTGATGCTAATCATCGTCGCACCTCCAAATAATCAAGCAGACTCTGTATTCTGCGCGGGTCATCCAGCAACAGGCCCAACGCCTGATTACAACGAGAACAGAGGAAACCCCTAAAAGCTCCCGTCTTGTGGTTGTGATCTATGTGCAGCCCGAATTTACCATAGCCCAGTCTGGATCTCGTATAAGAATCACCACAAGCCTCACAGGAGCCAGACCTAGAAAGCACTATCAGGCGCTGTGCCTCCTCCTGAGACACGTGAAGCAGGCGTCTGATGTGACATTCATGCGAATAGTCAGGCTTTTGAACACGCCTCTTTGCCGATCGTTGTGTTTTCTGTTCTCTTATTCGGTCTTTCTCGCGGATGCGCTCTGTATTTGTTTTTCTTTGTTCCTTATTGTATTCATTACGCCGGACGCGTACTCGCTCGGCATTTGCTTTCGACCAAACGCGATTGTGTTCTGTGCTGCGCTGGGCACAGCTTGCGCACAGGGTACGATTGGAACGTGCTTCCGCCGGACAACGCCTACACTTCATTTTGCGGGCACCTTGGTTGACAGTTCCAATTCGTAGTATCTACGGCGTTCTATGCTGAAATTTCGCACAAGATCTTTGCCTGCAATTTCCCAGCTTAGAATCAGTCCCCCAAGGGCTGGATTGCCGGCAAGACGTTTGCTGAACGCGGAGCCAGAAGCCTGAAAGGTAGGACATAAGGCCCCGAAAACACCTCGCTCCTCTACATGTGCGTATTGATGTAGGTGTCCAGCAAGCAGAAAATCTGGCTTTTCGCCAGCACTGTATTCTTCAATTTTCTTCTGAAGGCGATAGGACTTTGCGTAAGGGGTGCCGCCAAGTGGGTGCCACATGTGTCCGATTGCACCTCGAATTTTCACGAACGCACCACACCGACCGACAAAGTTTATGTCCGGGCGAACGGCGTGGATTGCCTCGCCAACGTCTATGCCAGAGATCTCAAACCAGGTTTCATCGTGATTACCTGTGATTGCCCAGTACGTGAGACCTCTCAGCCGCGGTATAGTAGCGCGAAGGTCTTCTATCTGATCTGTAAATCCCGGATGGCTAAGTTCAAAAATCCACTTTTTGGACCAGCCTTGCAGGAGGTCACCCGGGACCAGGATTTCCCTGATGCCCCTCTCGTACATATGCTGGACACAGTCCCGGAGCTGGGCGCGTAAGCAGTACTTAGAACCCAGGTGCAGGTCAGAAATGACCCCAACCTGTTGCCGGCGGCCGCGTACAGGCAGCACGCGTGTATCCTGTACCGTCCTGATCTGTTCCTTCGCAGACAGCTGGACGTGGTCATTTCCCTTTTCCAGCTTAACTTTGTGCTTCTGGGCCAGGGCCAGGACCCGGGCCGGGCTCATGTCGAGCCGGTCACAGAGCTCTGTCAGGGATATGGGGGTACGGGACAGGCGGACTAGGAGTTTGACGGGGTCGGGTTTGGTCAAAGTTTTGGGCTCCAAGGTATCAGTCTAGCATCAGAATCAAAGCACTGTTCAGCATTTTTGGACCAGACGGTCATGGCGACCGGCTTGGCCGTGGGCGGGACCTGAGGCAGGAACGGGCGAGCCCCAGCCAGCCAGAGTTCGGTTGCGTACATCGCGGCATCGTGGACCTGAGACAGGGGCGCTTCTATTACGATTTCGTCGTGTACCTCGTTGACCACGAAACACCCGGTCAGGGGCCCAGACTCCCTGTAGCAGGCCCTGGAAATCAGGTAGCCCGACTCTTTCATCATCGTGGCCACGAGGCCCTGGAATGGGCTGTTACACGCGGCACAGTACGGGATTTTGCCTCGTAGTAGTTTGGTCCACAAGTGCTCGATGTAGTACTCATTGTCCCGGCCCAGGCTGTTGATCCGGCGAAAATACTCGGTCATCTCTGGGTACATGCCAAGCCAAAGCTTTTTGAGCTCGCGTGACTCGTCCACGGTAATGATCACGCCGTACTGTTTTCGAGCAGCCAAGACCAATTTCTCGTCCCCCATGCCTCCGGGTCGGCCGAAATTGTTCACTTTGCCGGTCTGCCGTCCGTTGTAAATGACAGGGGTCCCGGTCCTGGGTTCGATTGGCTCATCCGGGTTGTGTTTCCGCGCCTTGTACCGCTCCACGGCCTGATCATAGGTCAGGTGTAACATCTTGGACGCAAACTCTAGATGAACATCAACCCCTGCGTTCAGCAATTCACCCAACCTGGAATAGCCAAACCAGGAATAGCAGACCTGGGCCAGGGCCCTGAGTTCTGCCATGTCGTAGTCAATGCAGATAAATGCATAGCCAGGCCGCGGCACGAAACACTCACGCACACCTGGCCTATTCCTGACATTTTGGGTGTTGCAGCCAACCGCTTTCCCGTCCACTTTTTGTCCGCTACTGGTTGTCCTGCCTGTCGCAGCCAGGACCTCAAATCGGGTATGCAACGGTAACCCCTCAGCCCCTCGCGCGTACGCCTCACATTCCGAGCTAAACGTGTGCTGGGCCTGGGTATATTCCTTGTACGAGATCAGGAGGGGGTCACCAGATTCAAGACAAGCATCAGCATCGGTCACGATTTGAGGCACAAACTCTTTTGGTTTCTTGGCCTTGGACTTGGCCGGAGGTTTCGTGTACCTGAGCTTCAGTCCCTCCGTGTCAGCCAGGTACTGGAACCGGGCGCGGACCGCGGCCTGTTTCTTGACTCCGTTCACCAGGAGCCCGTGTTCGGACAAGATTGCGGCCAGCCGGGACATCTCGTCCGCTGCAGCAGCACGCAACCGCTCGACTGCATCTTTCGAGGTCATAATCCCCACGACGGACGTCAGGTGCAGCCAGAAATCGGCCCGGGTCTGGGCGTGCTGGTTTATGTGATACCACTTGCCCAGCTGGTCGGCCCCTGCCCTTTCCTCCTGCCCCTGGTAGGCCAGGAGGGTCGTTTCAGCATCCTTGACCGCGTATTCGGTTGCTGCTGAGGGCCACTTGTCCAGAGGTACGTTCTCCAGCTCGGCATATCGCAGCCGCCACGTATCCTCACCCTTGTCTAGGTGCTTTTTCGTGTAGCGATGCTGGACCGCGTCCAGGGAATAGTTCAGCGGGACCCAGCACCCGTTCTCGGCTCGAAACCCGCGATATTTGCCGTTGGCAATGTCCTGCAACTTTTGCCTGATCAACACATCATAGACCCTGTCCTGGTCGTACATGTCCCAGACCCGAGGCCACAGGCTCGGCCAGGTGGTGGCGAAACAGGTCATGTCATACGGGGCATTGGCGAACACGAGGCCCAGGCCCGAGTCAAAACAGGCGTGCAGCCACGCTTCTGCTTCGCTCTGGTGTACCAGGCCGGACCTACCATCCGGTAATGCCCAAGACACACAGACCACGGGGGGTGCCATCCGTCCCTGGGCGAGAAGGTGAGTCTCAGAGTCGAGGGCTATGACGGTCATGGTTCTACCTCGAACAGAGACTCATTCTTGACCTCGTGATTTGCTGAAACCACCGTAGTTTTTCTAGGCCAACAAGCAACTTGACGCACCCCAGCAGGCGCTCGGAATTCCGACACAAAAACACGAGAACCGGCCCGAGCGATATCCCGACAGCGAGCCCAGAAAAGCAGGTGATCAAACGTGCCTTGATACCCAGTGGTCCCAAGATAGGGCGGATCGCAATATACCAGAGAACCTATAGGCGGAATCAGACCAGAATGATTGTAATCTAGCACTGAAAACTGGACGTTACCGTGTGCCTGAATAGGTCTCATTTTACTCTGAAAAAGACGTCGCCCCTCCTCATAGTAAACCTGTTCGCCTGACCGGGCCAAGCCACCCCACCATTTACCGCCGAAAGAACAGCCGAACCCGATGAATGTTCTCAGGGGGCTACTGGAACTATTCTTGGCCTGCTGGTACTCCTGATCTGTGATGTTACGTCTTATTTCTGGCGGTTCCCAGCCCTGGACCGCGGCCTGATACAAAGCTATCAGATCCTGGTTTGTGTCTGTCGCACATAACGGGACTTCTGATCTAATCCTTCTGGCTATTTCTGCAGTTATGCTTGCCCCACCGCAGAACGGCTCCCAGATCAGACAGGCATCATTTATCGGAAGCAGGTCCACGATCTTTTTTGCTAATCTTGATTTTCCGCCTAGATATTGCATTAGAGCTTGACCCCGTAAGTCCTTCTGACCTCGTTGACCTGTGCCAGCAAAGCCTGGTCTTTTTCACTGACCACGACCTGGGCCGCCAAGGCCTTGGCTAGCAGGTTCAAGGCCATTACAGTAATTTCACGTTCAGTTGCCCAGTCCACTAGATAGATCTCCTAACAATTGGGACTAACCCATAACATTTCTTGGTGCTTACGTGCGACGCGGCCTTGTGTTTTCCAAGGGACTGCGTGCCAGCCAGGCATTTCGTGCTCACCGGCATATCCGCATAACACGATTCTATATGCCGGATCGGTTCCGTGCTCTAGTGCCCAGGCCCGCACGTCCTCCTGCATACCCTTTTCACCCTCGTTGTAGATCTCGAAACCCTTATAGGGCGGGTCAAGAAATACCCCGATCGGGTCTGTCTTCCAGGCATCCTGATGATTTGCCGGGCCGAGACAGGCCTTCCAGTCGCCGCACAGTATACGCGCATCAGCTAGACGCTCCTGCATGTCTGCTAGAATCTGGGGCATCTTCGGTGCCTTGCGTTCACCAATGACCCCCTGACGTATCATCCTCGGCTGTTGATGCTCAGAACCCGTGACTTTGGCGCCGATAGTCGTTGACGTGTACCAGGCCCAGATACCAGCTGCCTGCGGATCGTAATAGTTCAGGTCCTGTTTCAGCTTCCGGGACAGGTCAAGAGACAGGAGCCAGCGCCCGGCTGCGCACAGTTCTATTTCTGATCGGATCTGCTGTGTCCAGGCTGCAACTGTTTCAGGCTCGCGCTGGACTGACCGGTGAAAATTGACAATGAATCCGGATGCATCGTTCAGTGTTTCAAATCGTAGTTTCTTTGGTCGGACCAAGAACACAGCCGCTGACCCGCAAAAGGGTTCTACGTAGCTGTTGCAATCTGCGAACGCACACCAGACGATAGCTGCGGCCCCAGTTTTACCTCCAGGATAGGGAAAAGGTGCGATTGTCTCTCTTGGCATAGTCCCTCACAAATAGTTGTCCCCAGACCAGGATCCTGGTCTGGGGACAGTTCCCGCCCTATTTACGGGGGATCAGGACCCTGTTTGACTGCCTAAGCTTAGTGCGGGTGTCCTGTCCGGGTGTCTTTGTCTCAGACCGGGGCCCAGGTCTTGAACGGGATATAGTGCCCACCCTTGCTGGGTTTCTTGGCCGAGTTACACACGACGGTCAACTTACGACCAATGACCAGGCTGGGGTCAACAGTCTGGTCGCCAACCTTCTGTGGTACCTTTGAGCAGGCCGCTTCGATGAACTGGGGCATGTATGCCTGGTACCCTGCAACCTGAGCTTTGTCCGAGGCCTTGACCCCGATCGCTGCCAACATTAGGTTGACGTGGTACGACATTTTGGCCGGGGTATCGATTTCGCGACGTTCAGACAGTTTCGTGCCTGGGGTCAGGAGCTCGGCTTTGTCTGCCTCTGCTGCTGAACCAAACAGGACCTTTTCCACCTGCAACGTGGTTTCGATGCAAGCAACGGACGTGCCCTTTGCTGGGTGGTAGACCATGTCCGCGATCGTTACTTCGAGGCCGTAGTCACCATTGGGCAGAAATGGGGCACCGCTGGAGCCTGATGCTGGTTCGAGTCCCGCAAATGCTGCAAAGGGGCTGGGGGGTGCTATGGGTGTGGTTGGGGCTTGGAATGGGAATGTCATTGGATTTCCTTGTCATTATCTGGTTTTGGTCTGAATGAAGTTAAGGCAAGTCGCCACGATACGCATGGCAAAGTCAATATTGTCTTCCTCGCGGCCTTGAGGTGCGAGGTAAGACGGAGTCATGCCCAGAGCGTAGCACAGGGCCACGAGGTTGTCTGGATCGATCTGTTGTCCCGACCCGACCATGATGAACTCGGCCGGAGCGTCAAGGTCCGCGAGTGGTCCCTCATAGACCATGTCCCAGAGCCCGTCTGTTACCACACATTCACTACTGACTGGATCTAACCAGCAAAGTTTTTTCATGGGTTTACCTTATCACCAGCCTGGGCCGCTGTCAGAAAATAATCACTTCTGGAACGCTTTTTCCTGGGGCAGCTCCCACATTTCCGAGGCCTGAATCTTACTCATGAGTACTTTGTGGTTATTGTGTACGGTGTCGGTCTTGGCATCATTCACCGAAGCCCAGAACGCGGCCGCGTCCTCGTAGCAGCCAAACAGTATCGTGACCTCGACCGTGTCGGCCTCCTGGCCCTCTCTGTGTTCCCTACCGAGCAATTGCTCTAGCTGTAGCCCGTTAGGTACCGGGTTTACAACGAGCATCCTGGAAAAATGTTGCAGGTTTCGGCCCTCAGTGTTAGAACCAAGGGACGCAATGCAGGCCTTGCCCTTGAAATGTTCAATCGAAGCCCCGTTCGCGTCCAGGCCGCCCCGACCAAAGAACGGGACCTTGGCCAGAAAAGCCAGGGCCTGGGCAAATAACACGTGTTCCACGAAACAGACCCCGCCCCCCTTAAGCCAGTCCGCGCACACCTGCAGGGCATGGGTCGAGAGCCACACGATACAGGTCTCTGGTTCAAACGTGTTTCGAATTGCCTGCCACTCGGTCACTTCCGCCGCGTTGGGAAACGCCTTGGCGACCTCGTCCGGACTGTCCCAGCGACCGGTTTTCAGCTTCTCTCGCGTGAACTGACCATACGTTTTGCGCGCTTGCATCCAAGGGTCGGGGCCCGGCCTGCGCCACTTGTAATAGAAGCCTTTGGCTAGCTCGCGGGCGTGTCTATAGACCTCGCAACCTTCCACGAGTTCTGTCCCGTCAGGTAGCTCCCACCGGTCCCGCAATGCTTCCCAAGCCTGTGTCATTTCAGGGGGCGGCATGAGCACCTGGGCCGTAATCTCTATCTCGGCCCCAATGTTGTCTTGGGGTACGTGGTACACGACCACGCCCGGGGTCTGGGCCAGACGTCGCTGGAATCCTCGGCGGGCCGCCGCGGTCTCGTCGGTCAGGTCCTCACCCTCAGCCCAAGCCAACAACGCCCCAGGCTCCAAACGGTTTGCAAACGTAGTACCGCCGTCTAATGCAAAAGCCCAGTTTTCCAGATCGTCGTCACGTAGTGGGAGGGGCGAACCGAGCCCCAGGGTCCAGGCCAGCAGATGCGCGTAATCCCTGATTGACCGTTTGGTCACTGACCCTGACCCGATGCACAGAGGCACGGTCGGGTTGGCCTTGCGCCAGGCCTTGACCCTCCTGGTCACGGCGGCGTGCGTGTTCTTAAGCTTGTGTGCCTCATCACACATGACGAGGTCCGGGTTCAGATCCTGTAACAGTGTCTTACTCTGGACCCGAGCCAGCAGCTCGTATGAGACTAAATGAGGGGCAGGAATGCGCCAATGCGCGGCGTACTGGGCCCATTCCTTTTTCGTTTTTTCGTCTGCCAGTTTCGCGGGAAGGATCAGGACCGGTCTTTGACTTTCTAGAACGGTCGGGAGTAGGAAAAATAGGAGCGTTTTTCCAGCCCCAACCCCCAGGGCCCCGAACAGGCCCCGGGCTCGCCACGCTTCAAACAACGCCACGGCCTGGACCGGCTTGAGGGACATTGTGCCCTGGGGGGTCCTGAGCAGGGCTGTCATTTGCTCAGCCAGGGTCGCGGCCTCGGGCCCGTCAAAGTCCCAGACCCGCCGAGGCAGGGCGTTCACCCTGAGAAATTCGGACGAGGCTAGGACCGACGGGCGTTGTAAGAAGCCGGGTTGGGTCATGCCGCCTTAAAACTTACCCTCTTTGTCCAGTCGTGACTCTATCCGGGATTTGATTGTGACACATGCCTGCAGGGTCTCGCGCCACTGTGGGTCCTGGAACGCCAGGCCCTTGAATGTGTGTTTCCAGATTTTTCGAAGCTGGGCTCTGTTGGTGACAGTCACAGACAACCGACCGCGGGCTGGAACTGATTGTTCAATAATCATTCGAAATCCCCACCTGCTAGAGACATGAGTACCTCAAGCCGACCGGCCAACGACACACTGTCGAGGGCCGCGTAGCCCGCGTTTGCTGCCATGGCCAGGACCAGGTCTTGCCGAAATGCCCTGTTGGGGTTGGGGGCTGGGGCCGGGACCGTGGGGGGGTGTGCAATGTGTCCAGCCAAAACCTCGGCTTGCTCCTGCTGGTCTTGTTCCTCTTGCTCCTGAGCCAGCCTTGCCTGGTCCGATTCAATCTCGGCCTTGGTCCGGCGCTTGCGCTTGACTGGGGCCTCGCCAGAACCTGGACCGGTCGTGGGTGCGATCGTGGTCTGGATAATCTCGACAGGTGCTGCGGCAACAGGGGGCGGCGGGACCTCATTACTGGGCATGGCAGGCATCGGTGCGGCGAGCGGCGGGAACTGGAATCCCTGGTTGACTGGGGTCAGGCCTGGGGGTGGCGTGAACACGGGTACCCCACCCATGACCGCCACGGGAGGGGCAAGACCTGGGTCTTGCTGGGACTGACCGGGCAACGTAAACCCGACCTGGGGCGCTGGGGGCGTAGGAGGTACTTGGACCTGTGGAGGTTCAGGAGTGGGGGCCGGGGCCTGAGCAACCTGGGCCGCAGTGTTGCTCATTTGCGCCAACCGAGCCAGGAACCCCTGGGCATCGTTCGGTACTTGTGCTTGTGCTGTGCTCATTAGTGATCTCATTTCCTCTGATTGTGATAGGTTACAGTGTGATTTGTACGGGCAAGGACTACCATAGGCCTGGCAGTGTCCCGCGTCGTACGTCAACTTTATTGGGTGTACTCCCTTTTTGCGTATTTGCAAGAGGTTTCGACCGAATTCGTTCCAGGCCTTGAACATGTCCACGACGTGCCGAGCTGATACAGTCTGGGGCCCGGGCTGCATTTTCCCAATGTTCAAGATCTGCGGCACGGTCCGAAACGGTTTGCTCGTGGTCATGTCGGTCCAGCGCAATTGGACCCACGGTGCGCCGTCGTACAATTCATCAAACGCATACAGGATGGGCTGGGCCTCTCGGTCCAGGACCCCGATCGGGTCGTGCCCGTACCGGTCAGGGTTAGAACAGGTCTTGTGATCGCCTACGACTATGCCCCCCGAGGTCTGGTCCCGTAACCGCCAATCCTTGCGGTACACCCACAAGACCCCGTCAAATTCGCGCTCGTGCGCGCGTTCTACTTCCAGCCCTGGGGTCATGGGCTGGGGCAGGTGGGGCAGGGCCGAATAGGCGATCTTGCCCCATTCCGTGCTCAGGTCTGGGGCCTGGGCCTTTAGGAGCCAGTTTTCCAGGGTCTGGTGTACGCCTGAGCCTCTGGCCGCGTACTTGTTCGTGGGGCCTGGAATCCCAGCAATGTAGCGCCAGCCCCAGCGCCGCATGCAATGTAACGCCCCATCAACTTGAGAGGGGCTTACGTGGTACTCGGTCATTGGTCAGCACTTTAGCACGTCCGACCCCGAATGGGGCACGTTGCAGCAAAAATGTTTCGTGCTAGGGTTTCGTATGCATTGACCCCAGAACTCGGCCCAGCAGCGCGTGAACGTCAGGCAGTACATACCCTTGGTCATAGTCAATCAGCGGGCGTTTCAGCTGCTGGGCCGAGTTCTGGGGTCAGGCAGTCAACCAAGGGTAGAACATGACATATCGTGAAGCAATAACCGCTGCTAATAACGCCTATGCAGTAGCATGGCGAGCACGTAATGGCCAGCTGATACCAGCTGACGAGCAGATCATTGTCCAGAATCTGATCCGGAACTTGCAGGCCGGGACACCAGACCCGCCCGGACCTGGTCCGGTCATTACCCCACCAGCGCCGCCCATTGCAGACACAGCAAAGGCATGCTAGGGTTGAACCTGTCACCCTATGCCAGCAAAAAACACTAAGAGGCTATCTGTAGACCTTGGACCAAGAGAGCTACAGAAACTAAAAGAACTGTCCGAACGTATGGGCGCACCATACGTGGAGATAATACGCAGATTGATCATAGACCCGACAAAGGTCATCCCTGTGGGACCAAGAATGGATCAGGTTTCCCCAGTCTCATATTGGTACAAGCACGGCCGTTTCACACCAGAACAGGCAGTAGGCGCATTTTTCCTCGCATATCAACAAGGGCTCGACGGAATGGGTACAAGTATCCAGGCCTGGATGGGTCTAACTGATTCAGAATACAACGAGTATATGCGCGGAAGGATGCCTAAATGTCCGAGCCGATAGTACGCTACAACGTCTACTCGGGTGTGGAGGACAATTACGGTAAGTGGGCGGATGGTCCCTGGTCCGCTCTTGTACAATGGCTTCTAAACACACACATTGAGTCTGAAAGTAAGCACGCGGTCGAGCTGTTCAACCTGACCGCGTTTAGGGATAGACGCTGCAAGGCCGGGGCCCTGTCAGCCCAGGCCATGATCCTGGACTTTGACCACCTGTCTGGAACAGACCTAGCAGAGGTCCGGGGCCGTCTTCTCCCGTACGAGTGTGTCTGGTATACGACCCACTCGTACAATTACTCAGAACGTGCTGTACGCTGTGTGCTCCTTCTGGATAAGGCAGCGGACCCGGACACATTCAACGCCACTTGGCAAGCACTGCAGGATATGCTGGGCGGGAAACTGGACGCCAAGTGCAGGGACATCAGCCACTTCTATTACCTTCCCAGCCACGCACCGGGTCACGAATTCTGGGCCGAATATAACCCCGGGGCACCGTTCCAGACAGTGCAGGGGGTACAAACAGCCAAGCAAGCTAAAGCAGATTACAGCGACGCTACCCAAAAAATGAAAGACATACTGGAATCAGCCTTTCCAGCAAAGGGTGAGCGCCGAGACGCGTACATGGCACTGTCGGGGGCCCTGGCTAAGTGGGGCTGGTCTCAAGGGCAAACTACAGAGTACTTGCTTCAGGTGCACGAAGCCTTAGGTTGGGATGGGGCTGACCAAGTAGAACACGCGATCGACACGACCTACGCTGCAGTAGAGCAGGACATACCACACACGGGCTACAGCCGATTCCACGGCCTCGTAGTCTCGCGCCTTGGTCCGCGCGAGGATTTTCTAAAACTGTTAGACGAGCTCCGGCTCATGTTCAAGCGCCGGATTCACCCAGGGCTCGAAATCACGCCTACAGTGGATGACACGATCAGGGCTCTGGCTGCTGCAGACATATATCAGCGGTCAGGGTCCCTAGTCGAGATCGGGCACACTGCGCGCATGTCCACGACCGGGATCATCCGACCTCAGGGTTCGACAGTGGTCAAGGACATTGCTCTGACTCGATTGGTTGAAATCATTGACCAGCGGGCGGCATTTTTCGGTAAAACGAAAAAGAACGAGGAAAGACAACTACCAGTCGCTCGACACATAGCAGAACACGTGTCTGTGCGCCCCGCATGGCCCAACATCAGACCGCTCATGGGGTTCACTACGTGGCCCGTCATGCGTCCGGATGGGTCGATATTGCAGGACCGCGGTTACGACCCGCAAACAGGCCTGTACTGTGAGAATCAGGTCCAGATCTATGTCCCGTCAACCCCTACACAGCAGGACGCGATACGGGCCAGGGAACGGCTTGACGATCTTGTGTGCGATTTTCCGTTCATTAATCCGGCGCACCGCGCTGTGTGGCTGAGCATGCTCCTGTCTGCTGTTGCTCGACCAGCCATTGCCGGGCCTTGTCCCATGGTCCTATTCGAGGCATCGGAACGTAGCTCAGGCAAGACCAAGCTGGCTGAGCTGATCGGTATCATCACAGCCGGAAACAGCCTTGCGCGGTCTGGGGTCAGCTCTGATAACGAGGAAAACCGCAAAAACATGCTGGCGATAGCACTAGCAGCGGACCCGATTGTGCTTTTTGATAATGTCAAGGGCCTGTTTAGGAATCAACCACTAGAACAGGTGCTGACTGGTGGGTCATTCAAAGATCGCGTGCTAGGCACGAACACGACCCGGGAAGTGGAGATGCGCACGATCTTCTGTATGACGAGCAATAATGCGTTACTGGAAGAGGACTTTGTCACCAGGTCGCTGCTATGCCGGCTCGTGCCAAACACTGAACACCCCGAGACCAGGAGTAATTTCCGTTATCCTCACATTGAAGCGCACACGGCCCAGCATCGGTCCGAATACCTGTCTGCCGCCCTGACGATGCTCCGTGCGTACGTGGTTGCTGGTCGCCCAGCTGTCACTCGAGGCATGAACCGTTATCCTGACTGGTCCGAACTAGTGCAATCGACTCTGATTTGGGCTGGTGCCGCGGACCCTGTAGAGACTCAAGCGGCCCTGCGCGAGACGGCCAGCGACGAGAAGGGCGCGCTGGGGGACATGCTCCAGGCCTGGAAAGACCTGTTTGGGCCCGCTCGTGTCACGGTGAAAGAACTCTTGACTAGGGCACGCATGCCCGGGGGCGAGGTCTTGCTTGACGCCATGACGGACGTCTGTCAAGCCAAGACTTCGGACATGCTGACGGGCAAGAAACTATCAATCGCCCTAATGCAACACAGGGACCGAATCGCTGGCGGGCTTAAACTGGAACGATGTTGGGTCGGACACGGCGGCGGATATTCCTGGCGCGTGATCTGATACCTACCGGCCCACGGACCCTAAAAGCCGTGGGCCTTTTTCGAAGACTGAACCGGCCAGTAGGCCGTGGTGACATGGGTGACATGGGTGACATTTTACTACCTGTCTGACGAAACAAATCAAAATATTGATCGTGTAGCGGGGTGTGAAATGTCACCCATGTCACCCATGTCACCAAAAGTTCAGCTACGCGGTAAAACGCGACCCCGGCCGAGCGGCCCTAAAATTTTATCTGGTCGTGGTCGGGTGTCAAATATTCTGTGCTAGTCTGTTCTGCGAATTGACCCACGCCAGACAGATAAACTACAACGTCCCAGATCCAACCAGAGTCAACCCCAAGACCGGAAAGCACGACCCAGCCCACCCGCGGCTGACCTGGGAACTGGTAGACAAGCTCCGGGCCGAGTACAGGCCTCATGTGCTGGGGTACGGCCAGGCTGCTTTGGCACGCAAGTATCAGCTGGCGCGGGCCGTCGTACGTGACGTGGTCCTGTACAGGCGCTGGACTAGGCCTAGACCTCCGATAGATCTTTGGTCTGTGTTCGGAAAGTGATTGACAGGGGTCGAGACCGTGCTAGGGTAGGGCATGACCAATCAACAGCAAACACAAACCTATGATTTTGGGGCAGGACCTGTCCCAGCCCATAGACACAGCAACGGAGGAGGCTGGGTCGCAGATACGGCGAGGGTAGATCCTACGGCTTACGTAGGATCTAAAGCCCTGGTCTATGGCGAGGCCAAGGTCTTTGACAATGCCAAGGTCTTTGACAATGCCAGGGTCTATGGCGAGGCCAAGGTCTATGACAATGCCAAGGTCTTTGGCCAAGCCTGGGTCTCTGACAATGCCCAGGTCTATGGCGAGGCCAAGGTCTATGACAAGGCCTGGGTCTATGGCCAGGCCTGGGTCTATGACAAGGCCAAGGTCTACGGCCAGGCCCTGGTCTTTGGCGAGGCCCTGGTCTATGACAATGCCAAGGTCTTTGGCCAAGCCTGGGTCTCTGACAATGCCCAGGTCTATGGCGAGGCCCAGGTCTCTGACAATGCCCAGGTCTATGGCGAGGCCCAGGTCTATGACAAGGCCAAGGTCTCTGGCGGGGCCAAGGTCTTTGGCAATGCCCAGGTCTATGGCAATGCCTGGGTCTATGGCGAGGCCTGGGTCTCTGACAAGGCCAAGGTCTCTGGCGGGGCCAAGGTCTATGACAAGGCCAAGGTCTACGGCCAGGCCCTGGTCTTTGGCGAGGCCCTGGTCTGTGGCAATGCCAAGGTCTTTGGCGGGGCCAAGGTCTCTGACAACGCCTGGGTCTTTGGCAATGCCAAGGTCTATGACAATGCCCAGGTCTATGGCGAGGCCAAGGTCTTTGGCGGGGCCAAGGTCTCTGACAACGCCTGGGTCTTTGGCAATGCCAAGGTCTATGGCGAGGCCAAGGTCTTTGACAATGCCAAGGTCTTTGACAATGCCAGGGTCTATGGCGAGGCCAAGGTCTGTGGCCAAGCCCTGGTCTACGACAAGGCCCTGGTCTGTGGCAATGCCAGGGTCTTTGGCGAGGCCAAGGTCTATGACAAGGCCTGGGTCTGTGGCCAAGCCCTGGTCTTTGGCCAAGCCCTGGTCTTTGGCCAAGCCCTGGTCTATGGCGAGGCCAAGGTCTTTGGCGAGGTCTCAGGATGACCCCACTCACAGTCGAGGAATTCATTCAGGCCCTGGGCGGGGCACACGTGACCCTGTCCCCGGAAGCCCCAACCAAACTCCTACGGGACGGCGAGATCTTTGTTTGGCCCTCGTGCACTGCTGACTTTGAGAAGGATCCTGGACGGCACGTGGAAGCGGTCGTCTACACGGACCCTAACAGCCAGGGAATCATGGTCATGGTCTCGAAACGTGTGTTCCAGGCACTGGGTGGGGTTCAGTGAAAAACCACTACCTGAACACACTCTGGGCCTGGGGCAGCGCCACGGCCTGGCGCTGCCTACCCCTGGACCTGGCGGTAGGGGCAGTCGAGGTCATGATCATGGGTAACGTGCCCGCGGTCGCGTGCGCAGCCGCGGACGAGGCCAGGGCCTATCTATACTCTTGGTGTATGAGAGGGGAGTCGGTGTCGTGACCGCAATCATCGTAATTGAAGTGATCTTGGCATACGTAACTGGGGTGATACACGGTCTGATGGCTGGGAAGTGCTAGACTCCCCACGTGAGACCATTAACCCAGGCTGAGATTGACAGGGCCCTTGTAGCCCAGGGCGGGCTATTCGAGTTCATACGCCTGGCCTGGCCTATCATCGAACCGAGTACCAAGTACGTTCCGAACTGGCACATTCAGGCCATTTGTACGGCCGCGGAGCGATGTGTCAAGGGTGATCCTGACTGGGCTCGGCAGGTTGTGAACGTGCCGCCCGGGCACATGAAATCGATTCTGCTCGCGGTCATGCTCCCTGCCTGGGTCTGGACTGTTGACCCAGGGTTCTGCAGCATCTATGCCAGTTTTGACATAGACATTAGCCGGCGTGACGCGGGCAGGACCCTGCAGATCCTGCAGTCGGACTGGTACAGGCGCACGTGGCCCGAGGTCGTGCTCAAGTTCAAATCAGGTAGGGCAGCTGAGACCCTGATCCAGAACACAGCAGGCGGGTTCAGATTTGCCACGAGCGTGGAAAGCAAGGCCACGGGGCGCCACGCTCATTTAAGGGTCGTGGACGATGCCATCAAGCCGCTGGACACGACTGGAAACGCGAGCATAACGCGGACAGCACTGGACAAGTGTAAGACCTGGTGGGACAGTACAATGACCACTAGGACTAAGGACCAGCTAGACCGATACATGATCATCATGCAAAGATTGCACGAGGATGACCTAGCTGGATATCTGCTGGAAAAGGACCGAGCCAAGCCCCTGATCTTCCCCGCACGCTTTGACCCAGAGCGCGCCTGCGAACTAGACCAGCGCACGGTCGAGGGCCAGCTCTTGTGGCCCGCCCGGTTCAATGACAAGACCCTGACCAAACTTGAGGCAGCCCTAGGCATCTACGCCTCGGCCCAGTTGCAACAGCAGCCCATGAACCCGGGGGGCGAAGTGTTCAAGGCTGAGTGGATACAGCACTGGACCACGTACCCCACAACGGGCCAGCGTGTGTTGAGTGTAGACTGCACGTTCAAGGACACGACCGGGTCAGACTATGTGTCGATCCAGGTCTGGGGTGTAGGGTACCAGGGGAACGCGGTCAAATACTATCTCTTGGACCAGGTCCTGGACCGCATGTCGTTTACCGAAACCCTGGCCCAGATTAAGGCTGTGCTTGGCCGGCACCCATACATAGGCGCGAAACTGATAGAGGACAAGGCCAATGGCCCGGCCGTGATCGATGCGCTGAGCAAGTCAGTCACAGGACTTATCCCGATCAAACCCTTGGGCGGAAAAGTAAGCCGGGCCAACGCAATCAGCTACGTGTGGCGCGCGGGCAATGTCCTGATCCCCCCTGTGAGTGTTCCTTGGGTGCCAGGGTTTCTCAGGGAAATCCTAGGGTTTCCTAGGGCAAAACATGACGACCAGGTCGATGCCATGTCGCAGGCTCTGCTACATCTAGAACAGAACCGATCGACTATGTTCGATGCAATGCAGAAAATAGGACTATGACCGAATACTCTCAAAACCAGCTCTTAGACCTACTCAAGCCCGAGGCCGACCGGCTCAAGGCTGAGATCTTGGACCGACAACAGTTTGAATCAGCGTTCAAGGCTGCCTGGGATGCTGCGTGCCGGCTCGAGGGGAACGACCGGGCCCAGAGCATGGCCTTTTCCCGGCTTGCCCAGCTACGCCTGGCCCGGGACAAACAGACGGCAGCCGTGCTGGACGCGGACAAGGGCACACCCAGTCGAGACCTGACCGGGCTCAACCTCGTGGAGTTACAGATCCTGGCCTACTACACGGCACTGGCTGAGGGTACGCAGCTGGAAACCGAGGGCCTGGCATGGCAAACAAAGTGCTTGCTCGAGTTCATGAGACAGGCTAAGGTTGGGTGATGTTTCGAATCCTGCTCCTGTCTCTAGTTTTCCTAGGCATATCCGCGACCCAAGCCGACGCAGCCAAGCCCGAGACCTGGAAGCTGTTCTGTGAGCACAGCCAGGTCGTCAATTACTGGGCCACGTTTGATTCAGGCACACAGGACAAGGACGCTTGCGATATTGCAGCCCTGTTTTTCACCGTGTATCTGAACAAACATCACCCCAAGACCACGTGCTGGTGTTCGAGTGTGATTAGTACTTGACCGAGCCCAAACTTCGTGTCATGCTCGGAAGATGACTAGACCAAAACCGCAGCTCACACTCCCTAAACCCTGGCGCTGGATTTGGAACAATGAGACTGAGGCCTGGCAGGCCGGAAAAGGTCCTGTAGGTAGCACGTCTAACAAAGTGTGGTGCCACCAAGGCGTGTTCTGGGATACCTGCAATGCACCTATCCCGGTTGAAATTGTATTGCTGGTTCTGAAAGCGAACGGTGTGCTGTGACCAAGCCAACGACAGGGCAGATAATCAGGGCAGTTCGAACACTCCAGACCAGAAAAACACGTACGTACCTGGCCCAGGCATTCGGGGCCAGGCTCAGCACGCAGCACAGGTTACGGGCCGGAGTAAGACGCGCCAAGACCAAGACCTTGCGCCTGATGGCTGAGTACCTGGGTGTGGGAGAGCCTGTGCCCTATAAGTTTGGCTGTCCGGAGGTTGTGGGTTGGGTGTACAAGGACGGGAACACGTTCCGGCTGGAAATGCAAAAAGATAGAACTTTGCCTTAAGTTCTGCCCCGCGTGACCGTTCATCAGTACATGACCACGATGCAAGCACTTTTCGCAGAGCTACGCAGGGCAGGACTTCGAACAGCAGCCAGCCACGAGCCAGGATGGTACTATCTAAGCCTCGACGGCAGAAGGTATTGGGTAATCGCGCTATGATCAAGATCACAACACTCCTAGGCCACACAAAGGTTATGTCGCCTCACGCAGGCAAATACGAATACCTGACCACGTACGAGGCCTTGGAAGCCCGGGTCCAGGCAGAAGATCACGCACGCAACTTTGACAAGTCACTGGTCGGCTACAAGCGCCGGGCCAAGTGGCTGGAAAGCAGAGAAGGAAAATGAAAATAAGACAACCTAGGATAGCGGTTACCGTGCCTGTTGAGATTGTGCCCAGTCTTGTCCTGAGCACAGGACCCACAGTCCTGGCCTGCTACAGTGGCGGGGAATCCAGACGCATATCGGAGCACGAAGCACCCCACGACGTACCACAGGAAATAGTTGACGCGGTCCGCGCGGCCGTGGATTGGAACGAATCATGAAATGTAAGAACAGACACTGCAGAGAAGAGCTTGACCCCGACCAGGACCCAGACGAGGAGCCGCTGTGCGAGGGCTGCCAGGTCGAGGCTGAGGCCGAGCGCGAGATGTTGGAAGATTATTGCCTGGGTCAGGACGATGATGCGTGACCGAATTCGGCTCTGTCCCTGACGTCTCACACCCTGGTTACTACAAGAGGGGCGGCCGGTCTAAGTACGTGCCCGGGTCGGTCTGGGGTCTGTACACAATCGTGGCTGTCCTGGGCTCTGGGTCAAACCCCATGCTGGCCCTCACGTGTGAACACGGCCGCGTGATACACAGACCACGCTGGACCATGAACAATGTAGTCAAGACCAAACGGTGCACGTGCTCAAAAGGGGACAAGCCTAGGAGGGACCGACGCAAGGCCAAGGCCAGGGCAGCTAAGTACAGGCAGAATTCTGGGACAGGGTTCGAATCATGTGCTAGGGTTCTAGACGGACATGACACCGGAAGAGAAAAGAGCCAAGCACACGGCAAGGGCCCGGGTGTACTATCACAAGAATCTTGAGAAAATGCGTGAGAAGAACAGAGCCAGACGGGCAGCCGGTAAGATGAAAGAGGACCCTGCCGTGGTCGTAGCTAGAACCAGAGCCTGGCGCGAGGCGAACCCTGACAGGAAACGTGAGGGTGACCGAGCCCGGTACAAAGCAGACCCTGCCCAGTTCATGCGCTGGCAACGCAAAAGCAAGTACAGGCTTACTGACGAGCAACTGCAGCAGGTAGAAAACGCGACCTCGTGCGACGCTTGTGGCGAGCACATAGAGGGCAGGAACAAGCACGTAGATCACGACCATGAGACAGGGCGCTTTCGCGGCGTGCTCTGTCGTGGATGCAATATGGCCGAGGGTTGTCTTAAGGGATCTCTAGAACGTGTTCTAGCCTTGGGTGTGTATCTAGAGAATTACAGGAACAAGGTAAAATAAATAGCAGTGGCGCTGAAATGCGCATATTGGCACACCATGTTACAATATGCGGCATGAGCGACGAAGTACGGGCACACCTAATAGGTCTTGGTCTAGAAAGACACAAGCCTGATAGTGCTCTGGAGACGTACCGGGCTCTGACAGGCCAGGATCGGTCTGACGGGGGTTTGAACGGACATACTGGTGGGTATGCTGGGGGTCACTGGCAGAATGCAGCGACGGGGTACGGAACCCAGCGAGATAAAACCACATATATGGAATTTAGAGGCTATCAACCGATAGACCTCATTACTCTGTCCAACCTCTACCATGGGCACGACCTTTCGGCTCGCGTGGTCGATATTGTACCAGGTGAGGAATTCCGCCTACCCTATACCGTCTACACGACAGACGACAAGGTTGACGAAACGGTCGCCCAGGAGCTGGAAAAGCTGAACGCGCGCGAGCGAATGCTTGAGGCCCGGATCTGGGGTCAACTGTACGGGGGTTGTGCTCTGATCTATGGTGGGGACGATGGGCTAGGGGCTGGCGACCCGATCAACCTTAAGGGTATGAAGTCCCTGGACTGGCTCCAGGTCGTGGACCGACGCTATCTCTGGCCTGTGTCGTATTACCAGCTGGGGCCCAAGGCAGGGACCCCGGACCGGTACGTCCTGTCCCAGACCTGGGTGGGTGTGGCGCAAGGGGCATTCGTTATTCATGAATCGCGAATGCTTCGATTTCCCGGGGCCAGGACCTCGCAACGAGAGAAGAACCTAAATGCGTCCTGGGACTATTCAATCCTGGACCGTGTGTACCCCACCTTGCGCATGTTCGAGGGTATCTGGAAAGGAATCGAGATCCTGATCACGGACGGGCCCCAGGCCGTGTACAAGGTCAAGGGGCTGTTTGACAAGATCCTGGCAGGGCAAGAGGCTGCAATGCAGCAGCGCTTTGCCATGATCGATACGTGGCGGTCTATACTCAGAGCCATTCTGATTGACGCAGACCAGGAGGATTTTTCCCGGCAGACCGTTACGTTCTCAGGTCTGGATAATATCCTGAACCAGGCAACTATGCGCCTGGCCGCGTCCCTAGATATTCCAGCCGCGCGCCTCGGGGGTCCGCGCGTGGCCGGGCTTAATGCGTCAGACGATAACGACCTGCGCTCATTCTACGATCGGGTCGCAGCGAGCCAGGAATCTATACTGGGACCGCGCATCAAAGAGCTGGTCCGGGTCATCCTGTCCACGCTCGGCCGGGACGACCTCAAAGACAAGGTCTCGGTCAAGTTTCCGCCCCTCTACACCCCCTCGGCACTGGAACAGGCCCAAGAGCGAGCGGCCCAGAGCACAGCTGATGGCAATTACATAGACAAGGGCGTGTTCACGCCCGAGGAGATTGCTCTTAGCCGCGTGCTAGACAGGGGGGTCTGGTCCACGGAGTGGTCTGCAGTTGACAGGACCGTGCGTGAAAAGTTATTGAAAAAGGCTTTGAGTGAACTAGAAGCCTCGACCACTGTACCGGAACTGGGCGAACAGGTTGGGCCCGATGGGGAACCGTTGCCCAAGAAACCTGACCAGGCTGGTCAAGACAAGTCCCAGGGCAAGATCCCAGAACAAGGTGGCAAGGTCGAGACCACGGTCCCAGCCCCGTCCAGCTCCGGAGCCCCACCCACGAGCATGACCATTACCGCAAAACGGGACGTGATTTTGGGCACCAGCTCGGCCGGGTCTGGACCGGATACCCGCCCCGTCAAGAAAACGAAGGACCTTAAGGAATGATCCTACACCAAGCCGTTGACTCAGTGTCCGGGGGCATTTACTCCTGGCAAGCCGCGACGTATGACGCCGGAGCGGGATATCCCGGCCCTAACAGCCCGACTAATATCGTGGTAGTAGCCGACACTACGCCGGCGGGCTCGGCCCCTACCGTGAGTGTGCTATTGGACCTGACCCCGCACGAACAGGTCATAGCCTCGCCTGGCAGTGATCCGGTATGGTTCGTTCTAGGCTCATTTACCACTGCTGTTACTCGCAGCGCACAGATATCGGTCACAGCATATAATGAAGCCACATATGGTACACTGACAGTGCAGATAGTAGGGGCTGGTGGTGTTGTGTCTGGAAGTGTAGTAACGTTTTTTGCTGGGGGCGGATCTGGTCTTCTGACCTACACGTCGAGCCCTTTCACAGTCGCAGCCGGCACCTATTCGGTAATCACTACACTGATAGACTCAGCAGCGGAGTTTGCTTCGATTGAAACGGTGTCGGTCGGCTAATGCTATACTCGGTCATGGTCCAGAAAATTCCTACCTGGCTCTCTGATCCGATCAATGTGTCGATCGTGCTGACGTATGCCTTGGCTGTAATGCAGGCAGTCTACTCCCAGACCCAGTGGCGCTGGGCCGGAATCCTGGTCAAGATCTTGGAATCCCTGCCAGGCTTGAACCTTAAAGGCCTGATCACGGCCGGTATCAAGGACCCAACCAAGTGACCTACGCAGACGTTTTAGCAGCAACCCTAGCCTGGGGCGAGGGAGCAGTGGCCCAGACCAACGGCGTAGGCCGTGTCGTGGCTGAGGCCCACGTGCACGATGATGGGGTCAATGTGACCCTGGTCCAGGCATATAACATCCAAAGTGTGGTCCGGAACAGCACCGGGAACTACACCGTGACCCCAGTCACTGGGATTGACGCTAGCAAATGTGCACACTCTGTGGAATACCTGGGCTCGACAGTTGACGACCTAGGAATCATCTTCAGTTCTAACTCAGAGGGCAGCACCCTGAACGTTCTGCGGTATGATCTGGACGGCGGACCAGAAAACGGCGCGTTTACTGTCGCGTTCATGGGCAATCCAGTGATCGTGCCCGATAAATATGCCGGGCTGTTGGACGTGACCCCCAATGTCGAAATCCCTGCCGGGGCAGCGTACAGCCTGGGCGATTTCCTGGTCTCGACCCCCAGAATCGTGACCCTGACCGCCAGCGTGTTCGTCAGCTCTGGCACCCTAACCCTGCAAATCCCGGGCGTGTCCGGGAGCACGATCACTGTCACAGCCGGGGCTTCGCCGCAGGTCGTGTCTGTGTCTGGTGTGTCCCTCCCGTCCGGCACACATTCCGTTTTAGCCCAGTATGTAGGCTCCGGCTACTGTCTCGTTCAAGAGGTTTCCGTAATATGACCGTTTTGATGCAAGCTGAAGATTCTGTCACCCATGGCACATATACATGGCAGTCCGCCGATGCTGATGGGGGTGCGGGGTACACAGGCCCGAACAGTCCTGTGAACGTGCGGGTAGCGAGCGGTAAAACCAATGCCCAGAAAAAGGCGGCAATGCCACTATTCGGGGCCGGTCGAGTGTACCGGGAAGCTGTAGACGGGTCCGGTCCGGCAGGGTCTGTAATAGAACTCAACCTATTAGACTTCGTGCCGTCGGGCACAGATACCAGCGCGGTCAATTGTGTGCCTTTTTTCGCTGCCTATAAAGCATACCTGATCGCGAACGGGCTCAAACGCCTCAACATTCCCGCGGGTAGATACCGTATTGAATCAACGCTAGCGTTTGACGAGTCGGCGCTAAATGGCTTGGTTATTCAAGGTGCTACATCCTACCTAGAGAGTTACTCTCTTGGAGGCGGGACTACACTGCTTTGGTACGGGGCAACCACATCGCAAATATCAGATCCGTACGCGTCAAGCAGTATAGGCTGGGGCACTGCGTCGGCAACACTTCGGAGTGGCAGTCAATGCGATGCTCGTCGAAAGGTTGCAATCCGGATTGATACCGGCGGTACAATAGGTACTTCCGGGATAATGTATTCAATATCAATTGACGGTGGTCCAGGTCCAGCCGATTCGCCCAACAGCACATACGGAACATCTACCGCGCTCGGGACCGCGACTAGTATCGCGGTCGCTCACGGCGGGAAGACTCTTACAATTGATCTGGGCTCGGGCACGCTGACGACGGGTGCGACAATCTATGTCGATTGTTGGCTGTATGCAGACGCAATCAACCTGGGGCAAGCGTATCAGGAGATCCGCGATCTGTCTGTGGAGGTGCCCAGCGGACAGCACATGCGCTTTGGGTGTTCCTGGCAGCGTCGCATACATTCAGGGGGCGATGGGGGCATGACACGCCCTAAGTTCAATAATTTCCACGTGGTGGATCCCACTCTGAGTGGTCATTTCGAGGCCGCGATCGCTGTCTGTCCTGATGTAGAGCGTTTAGCGTCTAACTACGAGTGGGGCATAGCACACAGTGTACACTCATCCGGCGGCAGCGTTGCCGGGATGATCAATTTCAACCTCGGCGGTCAAGCGCTAGAGTGGACAGTCAACGACCTATACGTATACGGCACACACCCCACAATGCCGTGTTTCGGCGTATATTGGGCGTCGGGCAACATTCGGGTGCGCAGTGCGAACTTCACCGCGGTGACGTGGGAAACTAACGCTAGCGGGTGGGAGCAAAACGAATGCAGCACTGGAGGCACCGAAGCATCACAGGCCCTATACTATTGCAGTTTCGGGAGCCCCTCGTTTATTCACAGTGTGACGAATAAGCGTTTCGCAGCGCTAGATGCCGCCAGTCGTTTGAATCTTGTAGCCGACGGCGCCTCGGGTGTTCGTACGCTACAACAAGTACATATCGTCGGCACCGGTGGAGATCGACGGAATATACAGCTCTCGTTCGGTAGCACAGCCCTGCGCAGCACAATCAGTCTGCGCGACTGCCTGTTCCCGAACACCGATCCGGTGGATTACCATGACGCGTGGAACCACGGCGGGGGGGCCGTGCAAAAGATCACACTGTCTAATTGCTCTGGTCAGGGTCCCGCCAACTACACGGATCTATCCACTACCGAATCGGGCAGCCCACGTCACATTAGGTCTAATCAAAACCCAGATATTAATTGGGTGGTTGACCCTCATTCGGCGGAAGTAGCATTTCAGTACACCGCAGGGCCACGAATCGAGCCCTATGCTGCTGCGCCTACGACAAGCCTCCGATGGTTCTCGGATGACGGGGGACCTGCATTTGAGATCGGTACAGGTTCTACTGGACTATTGGATATAATCACAAGTACTGCGACCGGCGGCAAACAGATCCGTACGAATGGCGGTCACTACCTGATGCGTGCAAACGATACAAAATCCAACCCCGCCGGACAGTCATTTATGATTTGGCTCGTGGCGTGTAGTTATGCGATTGGCAGTGCGAAGTGTCCTATCGGTAAGTGTCACTCCGGCGGCACGAATAACTGGCGTTGCGTAATAAATGCTACGGGGCACCTTGAATTGTGGTGGGGACAAGATGCAGCAAACAAGTTTACGGCGTCCACGGCTGCTATCACGGTAGGCGTAGATCAGGTGCTAGGTTGGGGCTTAGATCGTGCTACGAACGAGGTCATCTATGTCGTGGGCGGCGTAGTGGAGCGGCACTCCGTGTCCGTAGATGGCGCAGCGGTGTTTAGCAATACCGACCCGGTGTTTTTGGGTTGCGATCCAGCTAACGACATGCCCACTAAGGTTGGCTATACTTATGCGGCCATGTGGACATTGACAGCCAACAATACTATCCTGAGCACTTCACGCCTCACGGACAGCTGGATCAATATGCATGCTGATCAGCTGTCACGAGAGTTTTCAATTTAGTGCTACCCTAGGGACAATGACCAAACAACGCATTGTCCTTAACATGATCGTGAAGAACGAGGCAGCGGTTATCCGGCGCTGCCTCAAATCGGTACAAGACCACGTAACGGACGTGGTAGTGTTGGACGGTGGGACGGACGAAACCCCTATCTTGATCCAGAAGTTTTGCCGGGAGCAAGGCCTGGGCTGTCTCGTGGTCCGGGAGCAGGCCCCCCAGCCATTCAGTTTCTGTGATGCTCGGAACCGAGCCCTAGACCTGGCCCGGGAATACCTAGGCCCGGACTTAGACAACGCCTACCTGTATTTCCTTGATGCAGATGATATCCTACACTATACCCCGACCGGTCGCGGCCTAGCCAGGCTCACGTCCGATTCGTACATGGTCGAGTACAGATTCGGCCAGTTTCGGTACTACAAGCGGGACCTGGTCAAGGCTTCACTCCCGTGGACCTGGCAGTACCCATACCACGAAGTTCTGACCCTGACCGGTCAAGAGCCTACACAGGATACGCTGCCCGATGCCTGGGTCGAGTACTGTCACGACGGGGTCAGGAGCAAGGACCCGACCACGCACGTCGGCCCGGCCGAGGGCTTGGCCCAGTATGCAAAGGAAAACCCGGAAGATACCCGGAGCGCGTTCTATGCTGCTCAGGAATTCGCAGCAGCCGGGCAAGTGTTCAAAGCCCTAGATTGGTACAAGGAACGAGTCAAGAGGGGCAGGGCAGGAACAGGGTTCACGGACGAGGTTTACATTTCATGGTACCAGATCGGGCTCCTGGCAACGCAGGTGGGCGAGGCCCTGACCGCGTACCAGATGGGGATCCAGTTTCGGCCGTATCGGCTCGAGTGTTATTGGGCAGCTGCCCACCTGTGCCAGACTCGGGGCTGGGATGCCCTGGCCCGGATGTACTGCGATGCTGGGGTCAAGGCCATGGCCGACGCGAGGCCAAAGGATGGCCTGTTTGTGGACGTGAGTGCTCGGGATGGGCTGAGCCAGATGTGGAAAGCATTGAATGATCCTGAGAACAGCACTTACTGACTGGCTCAAGTCCAGGGCCAAGGCGCGTCGTCAGAAGGCCGTGCCCCGGCCCAAACTGCCGACCGCGGCTGAGCGCCGGTACGTCGGGGCCATGGCCCTGTGGGCCCAGGACTTCGAGAGGCTGGTACGAGAGGTCGTGAACCAGCATTGGCCAGACGTGTTTGGTGTCCGAACCGATGCCTTGCTCATAGGACCCCTGAAACTAGGCACGGTCAGGCGCCAGCTCGGCCCGGTCGCGGTCGCGCTGAACCAGAGGGCGCTCCAGATCCCTCTACCACAAGTGGGGGGCATGGTCGCGGACCACGTCACCCGGGAGGCGACCCGGGTCATAGGGCTGAAAAATACGGACGTCCTGCCGCTGGGACACACGGTCGAGGCCTGGCGTCAGCAGAACGTTGACCTGATTACGGGCATGTCTAACGAAATGCTGGGTCGGGTTAGGGACACGCTGGAAGAGTATGACGGGGCCCGGGTCGAGGATACTGCGGCCGAATTGGAGGCAACGTTCGGCGTTACGCGGTCCAGGGCTGCCCTGATCGCACGTGACCAGACCCTGAAACTGAACGCGCAGCTGACACAGGACGTGCACCAATCTGTCGGCATTACTGAATATGTGTGGTCAACCAGTAAGGACAGCAGTGTGCGCAAGGACCACCAGATCCTGGAGGGGACCCGACAGAAGTACGCGGACCCACCCGTGGTTGATCAAAGGACAGAGGCCAGGGGAAATCCAGGGACCTGGTATCAGTGCCGCTGTGTGGCAATTCCCTACCTTCCAGAGCTTGAATGACAGCTGGCAAGAACCCCTGAAACACACCAGGGAGCCGGTTGTGCTAGACTCAAGTTGTGGCATTCAACGATCGTACCAACATACGCACTAAGGGGCGATTTGATGCGACCAAGCGGCACCAGGCCCCACTGTTGCACACCAAGACCGTAAAGACAGACGCTGCCCCGCCCGGTTGGGAGGGCACGGTCAAGGCCATGAAATCCCACGAGGAGATTGACAATCCGTGGGCACTTGCCTGGTGGATGAAAGGCCAGGGGGATGTGTCGCACAAATGACCGTTACCCGTTTTGACCTATCTCGGCTGGCCGGCAACAAAGTGATCAGGACCCCTCAGGGTGGGGCTCGGATTGACGCCCGCCTCACACGTACGGGTATATTCGTGTATCGGAATGAAGACGGATCCTTGCGCCGCGAGCTCAGAACCCCGGACGAGGTGGCCAGAGCGGACAGCCTGGAGACCCTGCGGGACGCGCCCCTAATTGAAGGTCATCCGGATCTAGTAAAACCCGATAATTACAGGACCCTGCAGCGCGGACACGTGTCGGGCAGACCGAAGTTTGACGGACGACGCTATGTCGAATCTCAGGTCGTGGTACAGGACGCGGAAACTCTGGCGCGCATTGACTCTGGGGACCTGTCGGAACTGTCATGTGGTTACACCTGTGACATAGACCAGACGGCCGGAACATTCGATGGCCAGCCGTACGATTGCATCCAGAAAAATATCCGGTATAATCATGTGGGTATCGGTCCTAAGAATTGGGGCCGCGCCGGCAGTGATGTGGCGCTACGTCTTGACAGTAGCACGTACGTTGACGATTTCCAGGAAAAAATGAAAAAGATTCGACTTGACGGCAAAGATTTTGAGGTTGCCCCGGAGCTGTTCGAGGCCCTGGACAAAGAGCTGGACACGGTACGCAAGGACTGTGCCAGCAAAGTGACCAAGGCCGAGACCGAGGCAGGGACCGCGGCCGGTCAAGCCCTCGCAGAGAAGACGCGCGCCGACGCGGCAGAGAAGACTCTGGCCGATACCAATGCCAAGCTGGCAGAGGCGACGGACCCGGCGCGCTTTGATGCGGCCGTAGAAGCCCGTGCGCAGCTGATCGAGTCTGCTCACAAGATCTTGGGCAACAATGAGCCCTTTACCCGTAAGGATGGGGACAAGAACGTGCCCATGACCTCACGAGAGATCATGGTCCAGGTCGTGACTGCACTCAAGCCCGAGTTTAAGGCCGACGGCCGGTCTGATGACTACGTCCGGGCCCTGTATGAGCACGCGGTCGAGAGTGGCGTGCGCGCCGATTCTATCACGACCCTGCCCGCGCGCCTTGACGCGATGAAAAATAAGGATTTCCCGTCCAAGATGAAAGACAAGGACGGGGACGACGAAACAGCGGAACGCACTGATGCGAGCCGCATGCCCCTGATGCACTCCAAGGAACGATAAGATGACCCTTGATACCACTTCTGCAGTTCAAACCACGTTTGACGCGGTCTACCCGGTCGGACAAGAGGGAACGCTCTATTCGTTCCAAGACGAACTTGACGCGCTTGATGCGGGGACCGGGCATGCAACCCTAGATATCGGGTTCGGCCTTGGCGTGTTCAGTGCGGCCGCGACCCCCAACAGCTTGGCCCTTCCAGCCTCGGCTGCTGACGTGGCGCGCATGGTTGGTGTTTCGCTACGATCCGATTACGTTGGCTCGGGCACGACCGGCTACCGCTCTGGTCAAAACGTGCACATTGTGCGCAAGGGCTGGGTCTGGGCATACGCTCTGGAATCGGTCAACGACCAGCAACAGGCCTCGGTCCACATTGCGAACGATGCAAACCGCGGTCGGTTCGGCGTTACGGCAGACAGCAATAACATTGCTGTAGACTACGCCCGCTGGCGCACGACCCGCACGGGTGCTGGCTTGGCCCTGCTGGAGGTCAACTTCTCGGCTGGTGTGGCTGTCGTTGGCCCGACCGGACCGACCGGACCCTCGGCGTAATAAGGAACCACTAAGATGATCAATATCTTCCCTGCTTCGATTCTCGCAATCATCGGCTCCGAGTTGCCGACCAACACGGTCCGGACTGATTCCCGGCTCGGTGAGCTCCGATTTGATGCGGACCCGGTTGCTAACGCAACCATGTTCCTTACTCGTCAGTTGGAGTATGTCAAGAGCAAGACGTACGACGTCAAGTATGCCCCGCTGAACACGCTCAAGTACTTGCCCTTGGCAACGGACGTGCCGGCCGACGTGGACTCCTATGTCTACTTTATCTATGACAGCACCGGCCAGGCCGCGATCGTCAATCCCGATACCAAGCAACTGCCCAGGGTCGAGACGAACGCTAAGGAGCAGGGCGGGCGCGTGGTCTCGTTGGGTGAAAGCTACGGCTGGACCCTGACCGAGCTGCGACAAGCGGCCCGCTTGAACGTGCCCCTCACGGAAAAGAAAGCGCAAGCGGCCCGACGTGCGATGAACACGGCCATTGACGAGCTACTCTGCTTCGGTGTCCGGCTTACGTCGGCCCAGGGCGGACAGCAAGCGAGCGAGCTGGGCGGGTTCGTAAATAACGCGCTCATTACGCCTGCCAAGGCTGCTGATGCTTGGTTGGCCCAGGCAACGCCCATCGACCCGGTCAAGATTTCCAGTGCGATCAACGCCGCAACTGCCTACGTGTTCAGCAGCACGAAGCAAATTTGGGATGTTGACACCTGGCTGATCCCAACGGCCCTGTACGGCAAACTCAGCACGACCCCGATGGTCTTGGGCACGACCGCCCTGAACGTCACGATCCTGGACTACATCCTCGAAAATAACCCTTGGATCAAGAATGCAGAGCCTTGGTGGAGGCTTGACGGCGCGGGCACGGACGGCAGCACGTACAGCGGCTACCATCGCAACATCTTCTACAAGCGTGACCCGGAAGTCCTGGAAGCGGTCGTCCCGATTGATTTCGAGCAACTTCCCGCGCAGCAGGAGGCCTTGAACTTTGAAGTAGCGTGCCACGCACGTTGCGGCGGGACTAAGGTCTATCAGCCCGGTGCCATGTTCTACCTTGACGTCAGCAACGTCACGACCTGATCCCTTACCGTCCTGAAACCCCTAGGCCCTGGTCACCTGGACAGGGCCTAAATTTTTCTTAGTAAGCAGCCACACATTCACGCTCGCCTAATGAGCGAGCGGACAGCTACGATTTGCCCATTTTCTCTGATTGCGGACGGCCCGCTATCGGGCACGAAAATGGCTATACCGTGGTCGTGCATATACTGCTCGTCATACTCGCTGTCGTGCTGCCCTAAGTATGCATCGGCAAACATCGTACTGACGATACAAGGCCCAGTATGGCCCTCTGGGAGCCGCGCGTCCCCGTAGCGCACGGTGATCACAGGAGTCCCATCTTCGAGCGGCGCCGATGGTGTCGTCACCATGGCTACGCGTGGGACGATACCGCTCGGCGGGAATATATGATCAATGCCAAGTGCGTCACGGACTGTGACAGTGTGCGGTGTATAATTAATCATTTTGGAGCTCCTCTGTTGTTGGTGCGTCATGTGCTATCCTTTCTGCGTTCAATAGAAATCGACTACAGGGCCTAAATTTTTAAACCAGGTCCAGCACGAGTCGCACGCCCAGGTCTGGGACACAGCGAACTTGACCTGGACACCCGCAAGGTGTGCCGGCTGAGCACTATAGAACCTCTCTTTTGCGGGTTGACCGCAACGATGACACGGATGCTGTAGGTTGGGGTCGTCTAGGACCGGATCATATCCGCAACGGCATTTGGTCATGTGCTATCCTTTCGACTACAGGGCCAAAAACAGAAGTTCGAGAGCAAACAGACGGGCTTTCTCCGCCTGCTTGAAATTATGCTTGGCTAGCCTTCTGTTTCCGCACTGTGCAGCCATCCGAGACTGGAACGAGTAGCGGGCAATCTGTTTATTGATGATACGAGCTTCTTGCTTGGTCATGCTATACTTTATTGCAATTGGCATGCCTGGCAGAGCCGAGCATAAATCCCGCGAAAATCAATATCGGCCCGCAAGGTGCGAAGTGATTGGTGCGAAATCTTGTTCGCACCGCGTAAAGGATTTCGCATGACCCTGACCCAATTTCGTACGCGCTACCCCGAATTCCGGACGGCCCCTGATTCGTTCGTTCAGGCCTACCTGGACGACGCTGCCGCAAGCCTCGTGGGCCCCTCGGACCAGTTAGGCACTGCGTACGACGTAGCGCACGGACTAGCTACAGCACACCTCATAGCCGTCTCCCCGGCCGGCAAGAACGCGCGCATGGTCAACGACGACGGTACGACCCAGTATGGCAAGACACTGTCCGAGCTCATGCGAGCCCGGGTGTCTGGGATCTCGATTACGTGAGCTTTTCCCTCAAAGACTCAGGCCGCGGTAAGGACCCGTTCAAGAATCTGCCCCGGGGTCGCGTGGTCTCTGTCGGGATTCACGAGGCAGAGGGGGCAGAGCCACACAAGGGCACGACCGGGGCCACTGTAGCTGAAATCGGCGGGTTTCATGAGTTTGGATTTGGTGTCCCTCGTCGCTCTTTCATTGCAGACTGGTTTGACCAGAGCCTGGAGCAGAACCGCAAAACCCTGTTCAAGATCTGCCAGCCAGCTGTCAGGAACCCGGAATATCTAGACACGGCCTTGACCCGATTCGCAGCCTGGGCCGTGGGTCAAGTCCAGGCCCGGATCGCAGCAGGCATCGAGCCGCCCTTGGCCCCTAGCACCTTACGGCAAAAGGCACGGCACGGGCATGCCAAGGAAACACCCCTCATAGACACAGGGCAGCTTAGGTCGAGCATTCGAGGCAAGGTAACATGAACTGGACGACAGTAGCCCCAGGCCTGGTCAATCTCGTGCGCATGCTCGCGGCCCCGGACCTGTCCGTACCCTTAGCTGACGGGGTCGTGTGTTGGTACAATCGAGACGTACCTTTCATCAGTCCAACGACCCAGGCCGGGATCTACATGCGCGTGATCCACTACGAGGGTTACGGCAAGGACGGGGCCGTGCGCACGTACAACGGCACGACAGGCCTGACCCAGGCCAACCTGCAGTCCCAGAAAAAGCTAACCCTACAGATACAGGCAAAGTCCCTCGAGTCCACTGACACAACCTGGTGCTTGCAGTGGTTGACCAATATCACAACCCGGCTCTGGGACCAGACGACCCGGGACGCGTTCCGGACTCTAGGTTTAGCCTTGATCCGTATTCATCCGATTGCCCAGCAGGAATTAGTCCAGGACGACCACATGGCCTCGTATGGGTCAGTCGACCTTGACTTCACCTATGCACAAAACGTGCTAGGCTTACCGGTAGGCATCATAGAACACGTGTCCGGTACGGTATCGGCCGACGTTCCAACACCATAAAAAGGCCTGTTATTGATGGCATCTTTAGACGACATTGTCCAGCTGACCGTAACAATTGCAGGCGCTGGCGGGCTTACAAAGGCCGGGTTCGGTACTCCCCTGATTGCAGCCTATCACACGCATTTCACGACCTCTGCAGACATAGTCCGGGTTTACACGAAACCTGCGGACATGATCTCGGACGGGTTCACGACCACAGACGCGGCCTACCTGATGGCCACTGCCCTGGTCAGCCAAAACCCGCGGGTTCAGAAGTTCAAGGTCGGTCGCAGAACACACGCCCCGACCCAGACGATCAACTATACCCCGACCGTTACGGACGTTGGCTACATCTACTCGGGCAAGATCGACGGCCTGTCCTGGTCTTACACGGTCGGATCAAGCCATGCGCTGTCTGACGTATGCACGGGCATTGCTTCGGCCATATCCGCGGCCGTGGCCTCGGTTACAGCGTCTGGAACCAGCACGACCCACGTGGTCGTCACCGCGGCAACGCCAGGACATTGCGCGACCCATACCAGCATTGACGCGGCCATTCAGATCGAAGATGTTACGACGGACCCGGGCATTGCCTCAGACCTAACCGCGATCAAAGCGGCCGATTCCGACTGGTACGGGCTCCTGATTGACTCGTTTGGCGCGGCAGAGATTGAAGCAGCCGACACATGGCTTGAAGCTAACCAGGTCGCGATTTTCCCCGCGCAGACAGGTGATTACAAAGTCATTGCAGGGACTGCAGGGAATGTAGCCCTGACCCTGAAAGTCGGCTCTGCAGGCCGTACGGGTGTTATCTGGAATCAGGACCTTGACTGGAAATTGGCTGCTGGCATCCTCGGCCAACGTCTGACGGCGGTGCCTGGCGCCGACACGTGGCACTTAAAGAACGTCACGGGCCCACTACCCTCTGATTTCTTGACGGCCACGCAGATCGCAAACCTCGAGACGGCCCGAGTCTCGTATTACCAGACCCTAGCTGGTCTGCCCCTCCTGTTCTGGGGTACGATCGCGAAACCGGGCGTGTACTTTGATCAGGTGCGCGGCCGCGACTGGCTGAACAACACGGTCCAGATCAATATCGTGGCCAAGCTCAGCTCGGTCGAAAAAGTCCCCTTTACCGACCAGGGCATTGAGATAGTCAAGGGTGCGATCCTGGCGGCAATGTCGCAGGGTGTCAAAAACGGGTACATTGCCGCGACCCCGGCCCCGTCCGTCTCAGCCCCAGCAGCGGCCGACGTTGACCCGATCGACCGAGGTAACAGGCTTTTGCCTGACGTTACCTTCCAGTACACAGAAGCCGGCGCGATTCATGGGGTCGTTGTGCAAGGAACGGTGCAAGTATGAGCAACTACTGGGACAAAAACCCGCCCGTGACCTCGTTTGACCCGGAAAAGGAATGATTTAGGCTATGCAAGTCTACAGCGCAGCAGAATTTACGTGCAACCTTGGCGGGATTGAAATCGACCAGTCCGCGCTAGGCCCTGACGATTTCCTCAAACTGACCCAGAACGACAAGGCGTACAAGCTACGTTCTGGTATCGGCGGGGGCAAGACCCGGAGCCAGACCAAAAAGCCGAGCTACACCTTGACGATCAAGGTCAGGCAGACGGACCCAGTCAACACCAGTTTGAGCTTTTTGCATAACTTGGACAAGCAAACGCCAGGTGGGGCTGGTATCGTACCTTTGTACGTCAAGGACCGCCTGGGAAACCTCGCCGTGGTCGAGACCGAGGCTTTCATCGACGGGGACCCGGAAATGACTGCTGGGGCAGAAGAGGGGGACCTTGAATGGTCCGTTATTCTGCCTAGCCCGGACGTGGTCATGGGCGGGCACTAAGACGCTGGGACCCTGATCAGGTCCCGCCCTGGGCAAGTGCACATGACCCCAGGGAATTTAGACCCAGCCTCGTAAGGGGCTGGGTCGTTACTTTTTGTGCTACTATCTCCCTATGCCAAGACCAGTCACGACTGTCAAAATAGCTGATTCGACGTACCGCATCACGGCCCTGTCCGCAACAGAGGGCCGCAAGATCTACCTGAAACTGGCCAAAATCTTGGCCCCAGGCCTGGCCAAACTGCCCAGCCTCAAAGATGCGAACAACGTGGACAAGCTCCTGGGTGTGGTCGTCGGGTCCCTGGACAGCCTGGACGAGGATACGCTGGACCTGTTCTGTGAAGCGTTTGGCAAGGCAACGGAACTCGTGGTCTCAGACAAGCAACAGATCACACTAGAGCCTGGCGCGTTCGGCGAACACTTCTGTGGCAAATATGCGGACATGACCCGCTGGCTAATCGAATGCATCAAAGCGAATAAGTTCATCGATTTTTTAGCCGACAAGTAGCCAATTTCCGGCCCCAGCGCGGGGACGTCTCGGTCAAAATACCAGCTGAGCTGGATTGGTACCTGGCCCGGGTCTGGTCCAACCATGCTAAACTAGGAGTAACGATGAACGATCTGGCTACGATCTACTGCCTGGCCGACTTAGAGCAAATGCACATGGCGCTGGACGTGTATGACGAGCTGGACCGTAAACTAGCGCTGAAAGCCCAACCCGAATGAGCGCCCTACGTGAAATCCTAGCCAAATTCGGGGTCGAATTTGAGACTGACCAGCTGGAAAAGGGGCACCGGTCTGTCGAGGGCATGATCGGGCAGCTGGAACACCTGGGCGCATCAGTCGCGGTAGCGTTTGGTCTGCACGAAATCCGGGAATGGTACGACAGTCTGACCGAGGGGGCGATCAAGCTTAAGACACAGGCCGAAACAATCGGCATGTCAGCGGACCAGCTGCAACTGTGGCAGTACGCGGCTGAACGTAGTCACATCTCAGCGGACGGTTTCAGTATGAGCCTGAACCGGTTGCAGAGTCAACTGTACATGGCTGCCCAGGGTAACCCGGGTATCCAGAAAATGTTCAGCCGGGTCGGACTGTCCGCGAAAGATGCTGAGGGCAATGTTAAGGACGTCGGGGAATTCCTGGATGATTTTGCGAACAAAGTCCAAGGCATGGCCAACGAAGGAGAAAAGAAACAGCTTGTAAAGATGCTGTTTGGTCGTGGGGGGTTCCGGCTCCTACCCCTCCTAAACCAGGGCGCGGAGGGGATCAAGAAACTTAAAGCTGAGTTCCAGGCGCTGGGGGGTGGATACACGGACGATTTCATCGAAAAGTCAGAAGAAGTGCATGGGGCCCAAATGCGGGTCAGCCGTGTATTCCAGGCCCTGAACATTCAGATCCTGTCCAAGTTCCTGCCGTACATAGAAAAGGCAGCTCACTACGTGGAGGGCTTTGTCAGGCAATTGACCGCGCTGGAGCGTAAGGGAGCAGTAACGAACGCGGTTCTGGCCCTCCTGACTGGGATGCTGATCGTTAAGTTCCCGATCATTCTCGGGTTTATCACGAAGCTTGCGTCAATGATCAGTCTGCCAACGGTCCTGTTTGCGGCCCTGGTCCTCCTGGTTGACGAGCTGATCACGACGTTCCAGGGCGGGGACACGTATGTCAAAGACTTTGTAGACTCGATTTTTGGGGATGGGGCCACGGCCAAAATCGTTGAAAATATCAAGACCGTATCTTCAGAAGTTGCGGGGCTCCTGACCAATTTCGAACAGAGGTCTGAGTCTGCCTCTGACCTGTCCCTGGGCATTCTTGCCCTGATTCAGACTATCGGGCTTGTATTCACAGCTACGTTCGGCGTGGTCGAGGCAGCGGGCCGGCTTGTGTGGCGCATGCTTGGGGACCTGGAAGCCGTCCTGCACAACGTGATCGTGGGCGCGGCCAAGGCCGCGCAGTTCCTGGGCCTGTATGGCGGGGACACAGGTGATTTCAAGAAAATGTCCAGCGACAAGGATTACCTGGCCGACATAGACAAGGGTCTGGGGTCGTCCGCCGACCGCGTTGCAGATCTATTCAAAACGTTTGGGGCCATGGGCAACCAGCAGCAGCCTGGACAGCCTGCAAGCCTGGGCGCGGCCTTGGCAGCAGCGGGCGAAGTCCGGCCAGACGTGGCTGCGTTCATGGCCAGCCAGGGCAAGCCTGCGACCCAGGTCACGACCAATACGACCGTACATCAGACGAACAATTTCACGCTGCCCCCAGGGTCCAAGCCGGACGAGGTCAAAAAGGCCGTGTCCGAGGCCAACAAAGAGACGTACCGCGCAGCTGAGGCTAACCTGGTGCACAAGGTGGAGGGCTGATGTTTGCCTTGACCTGGACCAACGAGGACGGCACGTTTGACGTGGTCGAATTCGACACTGTCGATACGGAAGACCACACCCTGCCCAACGAGGTCACGGAATTCCCGGTAGAACAGGGCCCGGACGTGACAGACAATATCCGGATAAAGCCGCGCACCCTGTCTGTCAAAGGGTACATTTCGGACACGCCCCTATATTCAAACCACGACGTGCTACTGAACGCGGACTACCAGACTCAGACCCTTGACCTGCCCCCCAGGCCTCACTACGAGCCCAAGACGTTCACGGTTGACGTGCCGGGGTCGCCATTGCAGCCTAACGCCTCCAGCCTACTGAACGCCGGGCTCAAAGCCCTGTTTGGCTCGACCCCCAAAGTCACGCCCCTAGTGCTGAAAGGAACAGAGCCGAGCCCGAAACAGTCGGTCCAGGTACTGAAGTTCCAGAATTTCCAGAGCAGGGTCCGCGGTACGTTCGATCTGTTGAAAAAGGCACGCGAAACCAAGGTCCTGATCACGGCTGTAACAGACTTTGACGAGATCTCAGGACTCGTGATCGAAAGTCTGACCATGCCACGGTCGGTTGACGACGGGACCGGTGCGGTCATGGGCGTTGACCTGCGGCAGATTACGATCGCCAGCTCCCTGGAAGTGGAAGCGCCCAAGCCCGCCGAGGGCCTAGGACAGGCCCGCAAGTTTACAGGGTCCAAGGCAGCTAAGGACGATGCAAACGCGGCAGAGAAGTCAGAGGAAACCCGCAAGTCGCTGGCTAAACGCATTCTGGGCGGCTTGGGAGGGCTTCTGCCATGACCCTAGACACTTCCAAGGCAGTCCTGATCCCGACCCTGTCGGACGGTTCCACGTACTACGCAACGCGCGTGAACCTGGACGGCACAGACTACGACTTTTCCTTTTCCTGGTCTACACGCGAGCAACGCTGGTACCTAGACCTGTATGACGCTGCCTTGGGTGTGCTTCTAGTTGCGCACATGAAGCTGGTCACGAGCTGGCCGATTTGGCGGTACTATCACCATGTCGAGGATATGCCCACAGGTGAGCTGTACGTGCTGACCCGGACCGCGGATGACTCAGCCCCAGGCCTGAATGATTTGGGCGACGGTCTGAGGTGTGAGCTGACCTACTACCCTCTGTTGGTCGTATGACCCTCCTGTTCGACCGCCAATGCTCTCTTACGGTCTCGACCCTGGCCCTCCAGGGCTTCCGGGTGCATTTTCGCATTGAAAAGACGATCAAACCAGAGCCGAACAAGGCCCTGATTGAGGTCTGGAACCTGACAGAGACACACCGCGGGCAACTGGCCCAGCTGGCCCCAGGGAAAAAGATCAAGACCGGCAAGGGGGGCAGGAAAGGGGTTAGCCCGCCACAGGCTGGGACTATCCCGGTCCGACTCGAGGCCGGATACAAAGACCCAGGCCCACAGCTCATTTTCTTGGGCAATCTACGGACGGTTGACTCAGAACGGCAGGGCGCGGACTGGGTCACAGCGATCACTTCGGGGGATGGGGAACGCGCGTTCCGCACTGCCAGAATAAACCAGGCCTATGGCCCGCGCACACCCCCTGACGTTGCCTTGCGTGCCTTGGTCCGGACCCTGGGGATAGGTGAGGGCAACCTGGCACAGGTCGTGTCCAAGCTCAAACTGCAAGGCACGGCCACCCTGCTGACCCGGGGCATGGTCCTGTCAGGCCCAACGGCTCGCATGATGACAGACTTCTGCCGGTCCGCGGACCTTGAGTGGTCGGTACAAGACGGTAACCTACAATTTCTGGACCTACACCAGGCCCTCAGCCAGAAGGCCATAGTCCTGACCCCCGGGTCTGGCCTGATCGAAAGCCCCAACGTTGACGGCGCGGGCGTGCTAAAGTGCAAGACACTGATGATCCCAGGGCTGAAATGCGGTGCCATTGTCGTTGTCAAGGCAGCGAACGTCCAGGGCAACTACAGGATTGAAAAGATCACGTACGAGGGCGATACGCACGGCCGGGAATGGGGCTGTGAGATAGAGGGTAAGAGGTACTGATGCCCGTCTTAGAACCCGGCATAGACAGGCTGATCCGGACCGCAATCGAGTCCCGACTCTTGGACGTACACACGTGCACGCTGGGAAAGGTCCAGAGCACAGACGGGAAGACAGCGGACATACAGCTGCCCATACGCAGACCTGTCCTGGTCGAGGATGACTCGACCGCATACGAAGAGTTACCAGTCCTACCAGCGGTTCCGATCATGTGGCCAGCAGCCAACGGCAAGAGCTATCCGCTTGACCTGGCGCCGGGTGACACGGTCATGGTCTTTTTCACAGAGGATTCGACGGCTGAGTTCTGGGAGTCGGGCGGCAACGCCGAACCGGGCGACCTGTCCCGCCACGCCATGTCGTCCAGCTTTTGCCTGCCCATAGCCCGGGCCGCGACCCCGGCCGCAGACTTTGCAGCCCTTGCAAGCCAGGTTCAGACAGCCCTGTCCAATATCGCATCTTGGCTTACACTGCACACTCACCCAGTATCTGGGGCTCTGGCCGGAGCCAGCGAGACCCCACCCCCCACCGTGCCTCAGGTTGCTGCTACAGTTACGAGGGCAAAGTAAGTCTATGTCCCTCGCTCGCGTAACCCCTGTCGGTGACCTGGACTTTTCCCAGGGTTCCCGGACCTTTGTGTCTGGCAAGGACTACATTGCCCAGAAAATCAGGCAAAGGCTCGGATTTTTTAAGGGTGAGTGGTACAAAGACGTGACTTTAGGCGTCCCGTGGCTCCAAGACGTGCTGATCAAGAGCCCGAGCCTGGAGGTCGTGCGCTCGGTCGTGCGAAACGCTATACTTGCAGTGCCAGGAGTTACGTCAGTGCCGCAATGCTATGTCAATTTTGACACGCCCACGCGCGTGGCCACGATCACGTTCACGGCCGTATATGGCGATGCCAAGACTTTAGAAGATAGCCTGACGTTGGGGGTTTCATGATAGGCACTTTCTGGTATACGTCACCTGGCCCATTTGACGCCCCTGGAGCGTCCGTCTATTGCGTAGTGGCACCAAATATCAATACCGAAGCCGGGCCCGATTCCTGGGAAATGCGTCGAATAGACGGCAAACACACCAAATACATGCACCACAAGGCTAGACTTCGTGGGGAGTGGATTCCGGTATGAGTGCAGATCCCAGCACGTGGGGGGTACAACCCCAAGGCTTCGTAGTTCCGAACGCGGACGAGATCATCCAGGCCCTTAGCGCGGGCATGCTGGCGTATGTTTCGTCCGACTTTGACACGGACCCAGACAGCCCGGACGGCCAGGTCATCGGCGTGCACGCGCGCCAGCTTGCCCTCGTGTGGGAAGCACTAGGCCGGATACATGACGCGAACAATCCTGATAACGCGGAAGACGAGCTCCTGGTCGAGATTGCCAAGCTGTCGGGGACCACGAAAGAGGGGCCTCAGCCTACGACCGTGGCCGCCCAGGTTAACCTGGCCTCAGGGACCACACTAGTTTCTGGCACGGCCCTTGCATCAATTTTCAATCACCCTGACCTCCTATTCACGCCAGCTCAGGACTACACGGCCGCGGCCGACGGAACATACACGGTAGCGTTCCAATGTACCCAAACAGGGCCTATCCCAGTCCCGTCTGGGACCTTGACTGTCATTTCAACACCCATTACCGGCTGGGTATCGGTCACAAATGCCGATCCTGGCGTCCTGGGAAATAATGGCGATACTGACACGATTTTGCGGGCTCGGCGTGACGCTGAACTCAGCGCGACCGGGTCCACGACAGGCCCAGCCATAGCGTCAGACATCGACCAGTTGACGGACGTTGTCACGTGCGAGGTCTTGGTCAATACCAGCAACGTCACGGACAGCAACGGGGTCCCGCCCCACAGTTTTGAGGCCGTGGTCTATCACCAGCCGACCCTTACCCTAAGCACACTCGCAGCGGTCATCTGGAACAACCAGGCCGCGGGTATTACCTCGACAGGCTCGACCGCCATAACGTTCGTGGACGGTCTGGGCGTTACGCGGACCGTCTGGTACACACCAGTCGAGACGGTCCCGATCTACCTGACCTATGTCCTGAGCACAGGCACAGGGTACGTCGGTTCAACCCAGGTCAAGTCGGACGTGGCCGCGGCCATGACCAAGATATCCTCGCCAGGCGTTGACGTCATAGCCCTCAGGGCTGAGGCGTACGCGCTCGTGGAAGGTGGGGTCCTGGACGTTACGTCGTTCCACTTAGGCACAGCC
>Ga0335069_10000883_pt1 | contig 48159 bp, 41 predicted proteins | sample Lox_Sample_11_FD_206714 | JGI IMG/M metagenome (GOLD analysis project Ga0335069, IMG submission 206714) | Soil microbial communities from Loxahatchee National Wildlife Refuge, Florida, United States - Lox_Sample_1.1 | ecosystem: Environmental > Terrestrial > Soil > Wetlands | place: USA... | reverse complement strand
TGGTCGGGCTCGCGCTGGGGCTGGCTGGAAGCGTTGCGGCGGCGCGGGAGATCAGGTCGATGCTCTATGAGACGGAGCCGTTCGATCCGGTCGTTTTCGCGTCGGTCGCCGGAATGCTGCTGCTGGTTGCGGCGATGGCCTGCATGCTGCCGGCCTGGCGGGCTTCGCGGCTTGACCCGATGCAGGCATTGAGGACGGAGTAGGGGCGGCGGAAGCAGGGAACGAGAGATCAGAGAACAGAGATCAGAGATCAGAGAACAGGGAACAGGTGAGACCAACGATGTGGTGGATGCGACGGCTGACAATGCGAATAAGGATGCTGTTCGGGCGTCGGCGCGCCGCGGCGCGGCTGGACGACGAATTGCGCGATCATCTCGATCGGCAGATCGCCGAATACGTCGCCGCCGGCATGAACGCCGACGAAGCCCGCAGAGCCGCGATGCGCACCTTCGGCAACCCGGCGCTGGTGCGCGACCAGGCGCGCGCGACTTGGAGCTGGAATGCGGTCGAATCTCTGGTGCGCGATCTGCGCTACGGCGTGCGGACGCTCCTGCGCTCGCCGGGATTCACACTGATCGCGGTTTTCGTGATCGCGCTGGGGATCGGCGCGAACGTCGCCCTGTTCACGGTGGTGCGTAGCGTTCTGCTCAAGCCGCTGCCCTTTCGCGATCCGGACCGGCTCGTATTGATGTACGAGAACGAGACCGGCCGCAAGGGTAACCCCTGGATGCCAGTCGATGCCGGCAGTTTCTGGGATTGGAAACGCGCCGCGCAAAACGTGGCTGAGATGGCAATGGTTTCGCCGTGGCAGGACTACGCGGTTTCGGCCGAAGGCGGGAAACTGCCGGAAGACGTGGCGGCAAGCTGGTGCACGTGGAATTTCTTTCCTCTGCTGGGCGTGCAGCCGGCCATTGGCCGCACCTTTACGGCGGACGAAGACCGGCAGGGCGCTGCGGCAACGGCCTTACTGACTTACTCGTTCTGGATGCAGCGGTACGGCGGGGACAGGGGAATTGTGGGCAAGACGATCTGGCTGGACGCGAAGCCCTACAACGTCATCGGCGTCCTGCCGTCTTCGTTCGTGTACTCGGGCGCATTTGGCGGCGGTCTGATCAAGGTGTGGACCCTCGTCAACCACGAAGCGCCGGCGGAGTTGATGAGCACGTACGGCGATCACGAGTTCCAGGTAGTCGCGCGGCTTAAGCCAGGCGAGACCCTGGGGGCTCTCGAAGCGCAGTTGAAGGCGGTCCAGAAGCAGATTAAAGCCGCCCACCCCGGCCCGTCGGTTCATGACTTGGCGATCGGCCGCACGATGCTCGACGACATGGTCCACGACTACAAGACGCCGCTCTACGCACTTCTCGCCGCTACGGGGTGCGTTCTGCTGATCGCCTGCATGAACGTGGCCGGCCTGCTGGTGGCGCGCACCGCCGCGCGGGGCAAGGAACTGGCAATTCGCGCCGCGCTGGGAGGCGGCCGCCTGCGCCTGCTGCGCGAGCGGCTGATGGAAAGCCTGCTGCTCTCGGCTGCCGGAGGAGCAGTGGGACTGCTGCTGGCCTCGGCCGCGCTCGCATGGCTCGTGCACGCCCGCCACGACATGAACCGCATCGAGTCGATCCAGATCGACGGCGTGGTCGCGGCCTTCACGGCCGGCATCATCGCGCTCTGTGCCCTGGTCGCGGGAGCGGTCTCGGCGCTGGGCTCTGGCGGGGAGCAGGTTCTCGCAGCGCTCCAGGAGGGCTCGCGCACACACAGCGGCGGAGCGGCCCGTGCGCGCCTGCGCAAAGTGCTGCTTGTGGCGCAGGTGGGACTTACCGTGGTCTTGCTGGTTGGGGCCGGGCTGCTTCTCAAGAGCTACCAGCGCCTGCGCGCGACCGACATTGGCGTCCCGGTGGATAACGTGCTCACGCTGGGCATCAGCCTGCCGGAGGTGCGGTACAAGGAACCGGTCAAGCAAGTTGCATTCTTCGAACAGCTCATCACGCGAGTGCGAGCCCTGCCTGGCGTGGAAGCGGCAGCCCTGGTGAGCTCGCCGCCCGGCGAGGGATGGAATGGCGACCACCTGATGAAGATCGTCGAGCATCCGCCGCTGCCCAGGGGCAAGGGCCTGGACTTCATGGTTCGCGGGGCCGATCCAGGCTATTTCTCCGCCGTCCGGCTTCCATTGCTTCGCGGGCGGGTCTTCACGAACGATGAACGGCTGGAGCGCGCCCATGTGGTCGTTATCAGCAGGAACGCGACGGAGCAGTATTTTCCGGGGGAGGACCCGATCGGCAAGCACCTCATAGCGGATGACGGGGACGGTCCGACGTATGAAGTGATCGGCATTGCGGGGGACGTGCGTTGGAATATCACCCAGCCATCGCTGCCCACCCTTTACTGGCCAATCTACGGCAATGACTACAGCTTTGCTCGAATCATCATCCGCGCGCCGCACGTCGAAGCATTCGCCATGCCGGTCGAGAAAGTGGTGGCTGCGCTCGATCCCAGCCTGCCGGTCTCCGATGTCATTACGCTGGACGATGCCATCGGCAGGACGACTGTCGACCCGGAGTTCGATTCGATCCTCGTGCTCGGCTTCGCGGTCATTGCTCTGCTGCTCGCCGCCGCCGGGCTCTATGGCGTGCTGTCCTATCTCGTGGCGCAGCGGACGGGCGAGATCGGAATTCGAATAGCCCTGGGTGCGAGACGCGATCAGGTCCTGCGGCTCATGCTGCTTGACGGGTTGCAACCGGCACTGGCCGGGTTGGTGCTTGGGCTTGCCGGAAGCCTGGCGGCGGCGCGGGAGATCAGGTCGATGCTCTACGAAACGGAGCCGTTCGACCCCGCGGTGTTTGCCGCCGTGGCGGCGATGCTGCTGCTGGTCGCGGCGCTGGCCTGCATGCTGCCGTCATGGCGGGCGTCGCGGCTGAACCCGATGAATGCATTGAGGACGGAGTAGGGGCGGCGGAGGTGGGAAACGAGAGATCAGAGAACAGAGATCAGGGAACAGGGATCAGGGATCAGAGAACAGAGATCAGAGAACAGAGAACAGAGAACAGAGATCAGAGAACAGAGAACAGAGATCAGAGAACAGAGAACAGAGAACAAGAGATCAGAGAACAGAGAACAGAGAACAAGAGAACAGAGAACAGAGAACAGAGAACAAGAGATCAGAGATCAGGTGAGACCAACGATGCGGTGGATGCGACGGCTGACAATGCGAATAAGGATGCTGTTCGGGCGTCGGCGCGCCGCGGCGCGGCTGGACGACGAATTGCGCGACCATCTCGATCGGCAGGTTGCCGAGAACATCGCCGCGGGGATGAGCGCCGAGGAAGCACGCATTGCCGCGCTGCGCACCTTCGGCAACCCGGCGCTGGTGCGCGACCAGGCGCGCGCGACTTGGAGCTGGGCGGCCATCGAATCTCTGGTGCGCGATCTCAGGTACGGTGTTCGGACCCTGTGGCGCACGCCCGGTTTCGCGTCGATGGCGATCCTGATCATGGCGCTTGGCATCGGCGCCAACGTGGCGCTGTTCACGGTGGTGCGCGGCGTTCTGCTCAAGCCGCTTCCGTTTGAAGATCCCGACCGGTTGTTGATGCTGTACGAAGCGCGTGTGCGTTCGGACCAGTCAGTCGCGTACAACATCGTCGCCGGCGGCATCTACGCCGAATGGAAGAAGCAGAACCGGAGCTTCAGCAACATGGCGCTGGTCATTTCCAGCCAGTCGGCGCTGGCCGCCTCGGGCGGCCAGCTGCCGGAGAAGCTGCGCACCGCAGAGTTCTCCTGGGATATGTTGCGTACGCTGGGCGTACAGCCGGCTTTGGGCCGGGACTTCACGGCGGCCGACGACGATCGCGCCGCAAATGCTACGGTTCTGCTCAGCTGGGGATTGTGGAAGCGGCGGTTCGGCGGCGATCCGGGGATCGTGAATCGCACGATCTATCTCGACGACAAACCGTACACGGTGATCGGCGTGATGCCCAAGTGGTTTGCCTTTCCTGAGGCGGCGACACAGTTATGGACTCCCGTCTACCACGAAAAGACCGAGACCTTTATGAAATATCTCGACAGCCACGCCTTTAACGTGGTGGGCAGGCTGAAACCAGGCGTGACCGCCGCACAGGGTGTGGCCGACCTGAGCCTCATCTCGAAGCAGATTCACAACGCGCACGCCGACAATCCGTTCATCTTCGCGGCCGCCAACAGCCGGCCGCTGCTAGAACACATGGTGGGCGATGTGAAGACGCCGCTCTATGTTCTGCTGGCGGCCACCTGCTGCCTGTTGCTGATCGCCTGCCTGAATGTGGCGAACCTGCTGGTGGCGAGGGCGGCAGCGCGCCGCAAGGAGCTGGCGATCCGCGCCGCGCTGGGCGGTGGAAGGCTGCGGCTGGTCCGCGAGCGGCTCGTCGAAAGTCTGCTGCTCTCGATGGCCGGCGGCTCGCTGGGCCTGCTGCTGGCCGCGGCAGCAGTCGAATGGCTCGTGAGGACGCGCGACAACTTGAGCCGGGTCGACTCAGTTCACTTCGACGGTGTGGTGGCGGCTTTCACGGTGGGGGTAGTTGTTCTGTGCGCTCTGTTCTCCGGACTGGTTTCGGCGCTGACCACAGGCGAGAAGCGCGTGCTGAGCGCGTTGCAGGAGTCGTCCCGCTCGCTCAGCGGAACGGCGGTACGCGCAAGGCTTCGCAAAGTGCTGCTGGCGCTGGAGGTCGGCCTGACCGTGGTGCTGTTGGTAGGCGCGGGACTGCTGCTCAAAAGCTACCAGCGCCTGCGCTCCACCGACATGGGATGCGCGACCGAGGACGTGTTGACCATGGCGGTGGGCGTGCCTGGCGTGCGCTACAAGACGCCCGGACCCGCGCCGGCCAACTTCTTCGAAACATTTCTGGAGCGCGTGCGCGCGCTCCCCGGCGTGGAAGCCGCTGGCATCGCCACGGCGATTCCCGGACAGGGCGACTGGGAAGACTCGAACTTCTCGATTGTGGAGCATCCGCCGCTGCCACAGGGCAAAGGCCTTGACGCGTTGCAGCGCTGGGCCGATCCCGGCTACTTCAAGGCGATGGGCATCCCCATCCTGCGCGGGCGCACGTTCAACCCCAGCCTGCGGCTGGAGGATGCCAATGAGGTTGTCATCAGCAAATTGCTCGCCGACCGCTTCTTTCCCGGCGAAGACCCGATTGGGAAGCATATCCGCACGCAAGGACGAGTCTGCACCGTCGTCGGCATCGCAGGCGATGTGCAGGCGGAGATCGGCGAGACGCTGGAGCCAATGAAATACGTCCCCTATGCAACGGGCGATGAGAACTACGGCACGCTTGTTCTGCGCTCTCGCGGCAATGTGGAACAACTGGCGATGCCCGTCCAGCGCGCATTGAGCGGCATTGACCATGAACTGTTCGTCTCCGACGTCCTCACGATGGATCAGCTATTGGGCAAGTCGACGCTTGACCAGCGATTCAACGCCACGCTGTTAACGGGTTTCGCGACGCTGGCTCTGCTGCTTGCGGCGGCGGGGCTGTTCGGCGTTCTGTCGTATGTGGTAGCGCAGCGGACAGGCGAGATCGGGATTCGCATCGCGCTGGGCGCGCAACGCGAGCAGGTGCTGGCGAAGATGCTCCTCGACGGTCTCCGTCCGGCGGTGTTTGGCCTTCTCCTGGGCGTCGTGGCCAGCGTGGAAGTCGCGAGGCTCATCCGCCACTATGCCGATTCCATGCTCTATGAGACAAAAGAACTCGATCCGGCCGTCTTTGGCGCAGTGGCGGGAACGCTGCTGGCAGTCGCGGCGCTGGCCTGCCTGGCGCCGGCCTGGCGTGCGTCGCGGCTGGACCCGGTGCAGGCGCTAAGGTCTGAATAGGGTAAGCATCCAGGGTCCAGGGCCGGAAGACGCCGAGCAGCGGCGAATTGTCCACCTGTCGTCTGCGAGGCCAATACCGGGCGTCAACGGGATCTTGAATCTTTCACTCCGCTTGCGCCGGTTCTATTCGCGTTCATTGGACCCTGGACGCTGGACTGCGCACCCTGCCTTACTGCGTGATCGGCTCCGCCGGCGTCTTGGGCGCTTTCAGACGAGGTGCATTCGGAGGAGGCGGAGGCAGCTTGGGAGTCAATTCGGCCGAGGGTGCCGGCGGAGCGGACGGGAAGGCCGATCCCTTCTTGATGCGCAGGTCGCCCACGTCCGCGCTGAGCACGATCTTGGCCGTTCCGCCACCAACCTTGCCGGTCACGGATTTGCTCTCTTCGCCGCTGATGGAAAGCGGGTAATCGGACTCAATATCGCCGTTGCGCGTGCGGCCATCGACTGTGAACTGCGCATTGGGCACCAGCGAGACCTCGACATCGCCCTTGCCGCTGGTGTTCTTCGCCTCCACGCTGTAGGTGCCGGCCGGAGCCACGGTAATGTTGCCGTCACGGTTCTCGGCGTAGATGTCGCCGTAGATCTGGTCGAGCTCGATATCGCGGGAATGAGTCACGACGCGGACGTTGCCCTTGGCTTCTGTGACGTGCAGTTCGTTGTCGCTCAATGTAAGGTCGCCGGGCAGCGAGGCCATGCTGACATCCGTCTTCGACGTGCTGAAGTGCACCGGTCCGTTCACATGCTCAATGTGGAGCTGGTCGAAGTACTCGCAATTCAGGCCGACCTTCCCGGCAATCTCGGAGAGCGTCATATCGCTGCAGGGACCGTCGCCGGTCACGTCGCCCGCGATCCCGTGCGCGGAGAACTCGCCCTTGGAGAAGTGCGCCTGCACCGACCCGCCAATCGTGCTCAGATGCACGTCGCCGTGAGGCGCGGTAACCATGATGCCGCCACCCAGGCCCGCCGCGGTCACATCGCCTTTGCCGGCGTTCACGATGACTTGCGCGCTGTGCGGAACCGTGATTGTGAGGTTGAGCCGGCCGTTGCTGCTCGACTCCGAGCGAACCAGCACCGTGCTGCCGCTTACGGTGACATGAGCGGCTTCTGCCTCGAAGATCTTCCTGGCTTCGGCGTCGTTGCTGGCGTAGGCAACCTCATGCGCCTGCACCTGGATATTGGCTATGTCGCCCGAGGTGATGCTGATATCGCCTCTCGGCACCTGAATGGTGACCGTGGAATTCACGGGAATCTGGGTGTTGAGGACCTGCTGGTCGAAGTCGTGCTCGGGCAGGCCGAAGGCGTTGAAGAAGTCGTCGCCCTGGTTGCCCATCTCGGCGCGCAGCGGTCCCCAGAATCGGTGCCAGCCCATCGAGCCGAACCCGAGAATGGCCAGCAATATCAAGATGCCGATGAAGTTGCCGCCGCGGTGGATGGGTGTTTCGCGGCGCATGTCGAGGGCCCACTCGCCCAGCATGGCCAGGCCGGCGCCGATCAGGAGCAACGGCCACCAGTGGGCATACCAATCCCAGAACTGGTCGCCGGCGATGTGGCCGGTGACCAGCAACAGGGCTACAATCCCGATGCCAATCAGGATGATGGGGCCGACGACCGAGGGAACGCGAGGAACATAGACTCCGCCGGCATATCCGGCTTTCCAGGCGTGGCGCTGCGCTCTCCAGGCGTCGCGCTGGGCACGCCAAGCCGCTCGCTGTTGCTCCCGGTACACGCGCCACTGGGTCTTGGGATCGTATTGCTGATACGGAGGCGGCGCACCGCCACCCGGCGGCATATTCGGAGGTACGCTGCTCATGATTGGCCTCTGTCTCGATCGAGTTCGATGTCGTGCGGATTGGCCGGCACAATGGAGGTGCCGGGTTGAGCGGGCGGTTGCCCCGGCGCCGCGGCGGCAAGCGGATCACCGGCGCCTGGATATGCAGAACCGGGATACTGGCCCGCATAGGGGTCCGGGTACTGTCCGGGATAGGGCGGATAGCCGTCGACAGAAAGCGCTGCACGCTCAGCCAGAAGGAGTACGCCGGCGAGGATCAGATAGAGCGGCCAGCTCTTACCCCAGCTCAGGATATGTGCCTGCGCCAGCAGCGCGATGACACCGACCAGCATGAGGAACGCGGGACCGCGCAGCCGCCGAATGAAGATATACCGGTTCATTTCTGACCTCCCTGGCCGTTCGGGCCACCCTGCGGACGATTCGGGCCTCCCATGCCGATGCCTGTGTGACGGATCATCAACCACACACCCAGACCGATCAGCATCACCGGCCACGCATACTCCCACAGGCGTCCGTTAAAGATGTCCAGCTGTCCGAGCAGGAAGAGGATTCCCAAGCCGATCAGGATGATGGCGCCGATGGGCTCCTTGCGCCGCCACGGTACGGGCGGGACCGGAGGAATGGGAGGTATGGGCGGAATGGGCGGAATGGGCGGAGCACCGGGATCGACAAAGCCAGCGGAAGGGGGCGCATACGGCGCACCCCACTGGTAGGGCTGCTGGCTTGCGGTGTAGGGCTTCTGATAGCCCTGCGCGGCCTGGGCCGGGCCGGCTGGACCCTGGCCCGGGGCCGGCCCCTGGCCGGCGGCCGGGTAAGGAGGCGCCGCAGGCTGGCCCCAGTTGCTCTGGCGGCCGCCCAGGTTCAGCCAGCTTCCAAGTTCGTTCAGGCCAAGCGGGTCGGGCAGGGGTTCGCCGTCCCGGCGGGCCTTGGCGGTATGAAACGCCTCGAACGACTGGTAGAGAATCCATGCGGCAATGAACAGGCCGAAGATCGGGAAGTGGTCGGTGATGCTGATGAGCACCGCGAAGATGACCACGTGGATCAGGCCTTTGAAGAACTGGCCGTTGTACATGGCGCCCACGCCCGGGATGAGGCCCAGAATGGCGGCGGCGGCGGGGTTAGGCGCTCCCGGAACGACGGGCGGAACGAAGGGCTGCTGGAAGTTCTGCCAGGCCGTCATGCACGGCTCGCAAAGGATTTGCCCTCCGGCGGCGTGGCGCACGCAGGTCGAGCAGAGCGCCTTCCCGCAGCTTTGGCAATAGGCAGTGGCGGCCACGCCAGTGTGATTTACGCAATCCATAATTTGCTCCTTTCCCGGATTGCCCCCGCGAGGTCATCGTGCTGCGCGGGCCGGTTCTGAAGCGCCAGTGAGTTATCGAAAGTATCATTCGATTCTACGGTTGCCGGATTTCCCGATTGCTGCGGAGGGTCCACGCGAGACCCTCCGTTGCCTTTTGGATTCTGCTTGGATTCGCCCGGTCCATTGGGCCGCGCCGGAGCCGACTGTTGTGGCTGGTTGTTCTCGTTGTCGCCTTGCGTGCTGCGGCGGAACTCCCGCATCCTCGACTCGACCTCGTAAACAAAGCGGAGGTGGTCGTAGTAGCGGATCAAGGGTGTCGACGCCATGGTGATACGCCGCTGCATGAAGGAGCGCAGGGCCGCCGGACGCAGGTCGCTGAGCCGGATGCTGGTAATGCGGACGCCGGTCAAGTTGAGGGTGAGCGCGATAGAGAAGAAAGCCATGGCCGCTGTCATCATCAGACGCGGCTCGGCAAAGCGGCGGATGCGCGACAGGAAGCCCGGCCGCTGCCACGGCTGCGGCATAGGGAGCACGTCAGCGCCGGCGGCGGGAAGGATGCCGTACCCGGCGGCCTGGCCGGGACCAGTCTGGGCCAGTATCCGGTCTAAAAGGCCCTCCGGGACTTCCGGCTCGGGCGAAAGGAACTCAAGCCATTCGCGGCCCTTGCGCGCCTCCTCGAAAAGCGCCGTGCAGGCCGGGCAGATGGCCATGTGGGCGCCGAAGACAGCCTCGTCCTCGGGCCGCAGCATCCCGTCGAGCGCGTCGGCCAGGAGCGTCTCCCACCGTCCGCAGGCGGGGGAATTCGGAATGTGTGCGCTGCCAGCCATGGTTACATCACCTCCCGTCTATTACGTTCCAGCAGGCGCGCCAGTTCCGCACGTCCCCTGCTGATGCGGGACTTGACCGTCCCTTCGGGTATACCCAACACCTGTGCGATCTCCTTGTAGTCCAAATCCTGCAAATCCCTCAGAATAACGGCTTCGCGGAGCTCCACGCTGACACGGGCCAGCGCGCCCTGCACCATCTTGGCCAGCTCCTTCTGCGCGGCCCGCTCGTGGGGGGATGGCCCCTCGGACATGAGCCGGTCCATCGGCTTCAGTTCCTCGGTGGCGTCCCAGCCTTCGTCCAGCGAGCTGGTGGCGCGCTGGTTGCGGGTGCGGCGGAAGTTGTCGACCAGCAGGTTGCGGGTCATCGTGGTGATCCAGACCTGCAGGCTGCCGCGAGCGGTATCAAAAGTGGATAAGTTCGAATAAATCTTCAGAAAGACGTCCTGCGTGAGGTCTTCGGCATCGGCGGTGTTGCCGGTGAAGCGATAACAGAGCCCAAAGACACGGCGATGGTGCGTGCGGACCAGCTCGGCCCAAGCGCCGGAATCCCCGTCCATGCAGCGGCGGACGATTTGGGACCAGTCGATCTCCAGCGGCCTTCCCTCCACACCCGCGGACCGGACGCCGGGGAGCGGCGTGCCGCCAGTCTGGGAGTGTCCGGTGGCCGGCATGCAATGTGCGCCAGCGCGCCGGGGCGGTGCCTCCACACTGGGCCGCGCCGGTCTCGCCGGCACCACCAGCCCCGCCACGCTCCAGCTTAATGTACCAACGCATTGCATGGTGCGATATACGCAGGATTTATCTGCGAAGTTCCGCTTGGAGTGACGACGCTCACGAAGTAACCTTTGACGGGAATTCCCATCTGATTGTTGGCGGGGTCGATTTGATCGGATCGGTTGCCTCGCGGAGGTCGAAATGTCTCGATTCGTTGTTTTCGCGGCGATTCTTGTCGTCGCATTCGCGGTTGCCGGGGTTTTCATCCGGGCGAAGGCGGCCGGAAGGGCGCCGATTCCAGCGGCGGCCATGGATGATTCGCCGGCCGCGAAGCCGGGGCCGGAGAAGGCCGTGTTTGCCGGCGGATGCTTCTGGGGTACGCAGTCGGTCTTTGAGCGCGTGAAGGGCGTGGTGGATACGACGGTGGGCTACTCCGGCGGCGCGGCGGGAACGGCGACCTATGACCAGGTGACAACGGAGACGACCGGCCATGCCGAATCGATCGAGGTGATCTACGATCCTTCGAAGATCACCTATGGGCAGCTTTTGCGGATCTTTTTCTCGGTGGCGCACGACCCGACCCAGCTCAATCGTCAGGGGCCGGATGTGGGCACGTCGTACCGGTCGGCCATCTTTTATTCCAACGACGAGCAGAAGCGGATTGCGCAGGCCTACATCGCGCAGCTCGATGCGGCGCATGTCTTCCCCAAGCCGATCGTGACGGAAGTGACTCCATTGAAAGGGTTTTACACGGCCGAGGAGTACCACCAGCACTACGCCGACAACAACCCGGGGAATCCGTACATCCTGGTCTGCGACCGGCCCAAGATCGAGGCGCTGAAGCAGCAGTTCCCGGAGCTGTTTGTGGAGAGGGGCAAGTGATCAGGGGCAGGGATCAGTTGGGTTCGAGGGATTGGGCTTTGGTGTCCCAGGGCTCCCAGTGATGGCATCCGAACCGTTGTTTAACAAGGCTTTCGAATGGCTACTCCGGCGGCCTCGCCGAGTTGTCGTAGTTGGGCACGACGCATCCATTGTCCCAGCGAAACGTTTGGAACTGCCAAAGGATACGTGGCGTCGCCATCACGGAGTCAAACTTCGCAAGCTCATCGCACATCCGAGCAATACGAATGTGCGTCTTGGTCGTGGAGTCTCGCGTGACGAAGGTGATGTCCAAAAAGCCGTCGCCCCCTCGGTGCCTCCAATCCCTGGAGAAGTCTTCTCGCCCGTGAGAATCAAACCAATTCAGATTGCGGCTTTTCAATGTTTCGATCAGATTTTTCATCTCGGCGGCCGTAATAAATGTGCTCACGGTGTCCGGTGAAGAGAAGTCAACAGAATGGAGCCGGCGGTCTGCTGCCGGTACAGCATAGAAGTCAATTGGGTTTCTAAAGTGACTGTCGATGTCGCCAAACCAGTAGAATCTCAGCGCGGTTCTCTCGTTGATCGGAGCATCAAGGAGCTCGCTTGGTTTTCGCTGATAGAGGATGGCCATTCCTTCGCCCATCTGACGGCTGTGGCTATAAGCGATGAGCGTTCGGAGTTGCGTTTCCAGCCTGCTATCTTCGATTCGGAAGTACAAAGCCAGGCTCGAGATGACGCACGCAATAGCTGCGAGTGTTGGCAGAAGGATCAGGGGCCAACGTGTACGACGCTTCAAATGTAAGACGGCCATAGCAACCTGTCCACAAACCCTCGGAAACAAAAAGATTCATGACGGCAGAATTTGACCATTGGTTCGTGTGCAGATTCTACTCTTCGATTTTCTGTTCTGTCGGCTTGGCGGCAATCCATGCCCATCGTTCAATCTCACGCCAGCCTGACGAACTTCATCGCCGCGGAGTTCATGCAATAGCGCAGGCCGGTGGGGCGAGGGCCGTCGTCGAAGACGTGGCCGAGGTGCGCGTCGCAGCGGCGGCAGGAAACGGCGATGCGGTCCATGCCAAGGCTGGGGTCGTGGGTCTCGACAACGTTTTCGCGGGCGATCGGCTCCCAGAAGCTGGGCCAGCCGGTGCCGGACTCGAACTTCGTGGCCGAGCTGAACAGGGCCGTATCGCAGCAGATACAGCGGTACAGGCCCTTCTCGTGGTTGTCCCAGGTGTCGCCGGTGTAGGCGCGCTCGGTGCCGGCGCGGCGGGCGACTTCGAAGGAGATTTCGGAAAGCTGGGAGCGCCACTCGGCGTCGGACCTGGCGATGTGGGAGACGACGATCTTGCCCCTTTTCCTGCCGTCTGGACCGAAGTCGACGATGGTGACTTCGGCGGGGGCGTCCTTGGCATCGACCGGCTGGGGCTGGATGAGGAGGCTGCCGCGCAGAAGGGTGACGACAACACCGCTGGCCGAAGCCGCAACGCCGACGATGAAGGCGCGGCGGCCAAGACGTGTGACGCGTTCGCGCCTTGAATCGGGCTCCTCTGTTCTCCAGAGCGTTTGGTCCATGGCGGGGTCAACCTCCGACGTGCATTTAGACGTGCCGGGGGACCTGGAAGTTACAAGGACGGTGGACGCCCGTAAGAGGACCGCGTGTCCGGTGAATCAGTAGCGTTGCAGGAACTCGGGATCGACCGGGTTCTCGAAAAGCGAGGCATCGCGAGTGACGATCGTCAGGCCCGACGGGGTAACGAAGTAGCGCCGCTTGTCTTCCACCGGGTCATAGCCGATGACGGTGCCCTCCGGGATGTGCACGTCGCGGTCGATGATGGCGCGGCGGATGCGGCAGTGCCGGCCGATGTTGACGTGGGAAAAGATGATGCTGGAGTTGACCTCGGAGTAGGAGTTCACGCGTACGTCCTGCGACAGGACGCAGTTGGAGACCGAGGCGCCGGAGATGATGACACCGGCGGTGATGATGGAGTCGACGGCCGAACCGGTGCGGCCCGGCTCTCCAAACACGAACTTGGCCGGCGGATACTGGCGGACGCGCGTGCGGATAGGCCAGCTCTTGTCGTAGAGGTTGAAGACAGGGGAAACGGAGCAAAGGTCCATGTTGGCTTCGTAGTAGGCGTCGAGGGTGCCCACGTCGCGCCAGTAGAGGGCCTGCTTCTTGTTCTCGTCCACAAAGCTGTAGGCCTTCATCCTCTTTTTGCCCAGCAGGTTGGGCAGGATGTTATGGCCGAAGTCGTGCTTGGAGTCGGGATCCTCGGCGTCGGCGATCAGCGCCTTGAGCAACACCTCGGTATCGAATATATAGACACCCATGTTGACGTCGACCGAATCGGAGTCGAAGGGCGATCTGACGCTGGTTGAAGCCGGCTTCTCCTGGAAGCCGATGACCTCCCCGGACGGCGCAACCTCTACCACGCCGAATTGCTTGGTCTCCAAAGGCGAGACCGGCAGTGTGGAGAGAGTGACCTCGGCTTTGGTCTCTTTGTGGTACTCAAGCATCCGGCTGTAGTCCATTTTGTAGATGTGGTCGCCGGAGAGGATGATGACATGATCGGGCTGCTCGCTCCCGATGGAATATATGTTCTGATAGACGGCGTCGGCGGTGCCCATATACCAGTTGGAGCCGGTGCGCTGCATAGGCGGCAGCAGTTCGAAGAATTCGCCCAGTTCCTGGGCCATGATGCCGGTCCAGCCCTCGCGGATATGCCGGTTGAGCGAGAGCGCTTTGTATTGGGTGAGGATGTAAACGTGCCGCAGACCGGAGTTGATGCAGTTGGAGAGGGTGATATCGATGATGCGGTAGTGGCCGCCAAAGGGAACCGCCGGCTTGGCGCGGTCACGGGTGAGCGGAAAAAGCCGTTCACCGGCCCCGCCGGCAAGCAACACGCCGAGTGTGTCTTTCATGTCCGTATGGACCCAGCCCTTTCGTTCCGGGAGTGCCATCGCGGGCGCAGGAACCCTCCTGCCTTGGAAACAAATGCCGACGATCGAGCCTCACCGGACGGGTGGAGGATACCACACAGAAAGATGAAGCCGACAGCCCCGGGGTTATCTCCGGGTGACCAACCGCCGAGGCAGTGGCGGCACGAAGGACGAAAAAGGCTGCTCTTTCGAAGCGGGCGTTTTTTCTCGAAGGGGGGAAGGACGGAAGGGTGTCTAGTCCTCGCGGCTGTCGCTTTCATTGTCAGGACTGTCTCTGAGGCCTTCGACCGAGATGCGGAGCGAGCGGAGGAAGTTGAGATCGTTGGGCGTGAAAGGAGCGTCGGAGCCGGTTTCGTCACCGCCGTCTGCGCCGGCTTCCTTTGCAGAGACCTCGTTGAGGCCGATCGTGGCCTCGAGCATGAGGAGCACGTCGAAACCCTGGCGACGAATGTCCTGCACCACTCCGGCGATCTGCTCGCTCTCGATGACCGACTCATGGATAGCTTCGCCGAGTTGCTGGATCAGTTCGCGTAGACGAGAAGTCACGATGCCTCCGGGAGCGGCGGCCAGCGCGTAGGTTCGGCGCAGGAAGCGGCAGGGATGCCTCTACCTTACCTAGGACGCCGCCTGAGGGCAACTGGAAGCGGCCCGGGGTGATCGCGCAGCGGGCGGCCCAACGTCGCTGCTACCATCATAATCGGAATGAGACCTCGGTTGATCGGGCGGACGCTGGGAATCGGCCTGCGGGTAGCGGGGCGAGTCGTGGGCCAGCGCGTGGTGGAAAGCCCCCGGGTTGGAACGGATTTAGGACAGACGGCCGCTCAGGCGCAAACGGCTCATCCAAAAGAGGTTGCCAGCGCGCGGGCACGCGGCAAGGCAGCCGGAGAAGCTGCGGCCGAGGCGGCGCGATCAAGCCGGAACCTCGGTCGCGGAATGGCCGGATTCCTGAAGCCGTTTCGGAGGGTCGGCGGCATCCTGTGGCTGGAGGTTTCGGGGGTCTTTTTCCTGCTCTTTGTCGTGGTGTTCGCGCCAACGGCCTGGAGGACGCGCGCCAGCATCGCGCAGGGACCGGACCACCGGACATTCTGGTCGGCCACGGCCATCATGGTCGTGTTTCTTTACCTGAGCCTCAGTTCGTTTTGGAAGGCATGGAGGCGGTAGCACTGCATCCCATTCAGGGAACCGTTGCAGTCAGTTGCTAGCCGAGATGTTCCTGCCGCGGCCGGGTAAGTGCCAGGACGAGAACAGCGGCAAAGACAAGGCCGACCAGGAAGAGAAGATCGGAGCTGACGCCACGGCCGCCGAGGTGATGAATGCCGACCCGGCCGATGCGCAGAAAGGCGAATGCGGTTGTCTGTGCTGCCATTGAAATCCTCCGGGCCAGTCGTTCATTCCAGCCGCTGCAATGGTGAGGACACGGAACCGGATTGGGAGTTGCTCTTCCATCCCAAAAGTGTGGCTGACTATTTCTTCGGCAAGGCCGTGGAGAGAATGGAGCGAAGTTCGTCGCGCTGAGCCTCCGCGAGTCCGGACAGGCTGAGAATGAAATACGAGCCGGAGCGATTTACGAGAATGATTACGCTCTTCGCCTCGCTCCAGAACTCGTAGATGTTCCAGCCGGCATTCGCTCCAGTCCCCGCTGTGTTTCTTGTAGTTATTGCGGATGGCGTAATTTCGACTGTGAACTCGCCCTGCATCGACGGATCGTTGCGGTAGGCGCGGCGAACGCGGATCGGGACCCATACGAAGATCGCAGCGAAGGAGATTCCAATCATGATTAAGAATGGCGCCGCGTTGAATTGAAGCGCAGTGGAAACCGGTACGTTCTGCGTGGGTACCGCGTCGGGATTTCCTTGCGGCGGATGATGCGTGGTTTTCCTCACAACGTCCCAAAGAAGCATGAGACAAACAAGAATGAACACGCACAAAATGATCGTCTTCGGAATGCGAAGGTTACGCATCGCGGTGAGCCGAAGCTTCCGCGCGACGAGATACTCCGCTTCACTGACTCTGTAGCTGAATTCCATGGCGGAAGGCTAGCACACTTGCCGAATGAATAACTCGCGGTGGGTTATGAATGTTTGCGCCACCATGCACGCGGGGCGATTGCGTAGTTTAACTGCACCAGCACGATGGCCGCGATGCTGACATAGGTATTGATAAAGCACAGCGCCGCGCCCGCGGCGTATAGGGATTGTGCGATGAGGACACGGCGGCAGATGCTGTTGCGGATTTCATCGGGCGTGTCGGGCTTGATGAGATCGGCGTGGGTGGCGTGGGCCCAGCTCCAATAGAGCATCGCGCCAGGGAGCAGAATGTTCAGCCAGTAGATGCCGAGCGCGCCGCGATAGGTGATGAATTCGGCGAGCAAACGCGTGGAGAACGGCAGAAACGTGATGGTGAAGAGAAAGCCGAGGTGGATCCACGTGAGGTCGCGGGTGCCTTCGCCGATGTGATTGAGTTGCGTCTGCTGCCCGGCCCAGAAAATGCCGAGGGTGAGAAAGCTCATGCCATAGGCGATCCACTGCGGACCCAGCGCGGCGAGAGCCACGAATAGCTCTTTTTCAGAATGGACCTGCGCGCCGGAGGGGATGTGCAGGTCGAGCACCAGCAGCGTCATGGCGACGGCGAAGATGCCGTCGCTGAGCGCGGCCAGCCGCTCGAGGCTGCGGCCCTGGATCAGGTTATAGAGGTTGGGCACGACTCGCACTCCTCCGGGATCATTGCAACAGGTCCAGGGCGACCGTGGTCATGCCGGTGACGCCGGCCGGAATCGCCAATTCATAGTCGGGATAGAAAAGCGCCGAGTGCAGGCTGGGAAGGAGCTTGCCTTGGTGATGAAACTGGTCCAGGCGCGGCTGCGCTGTCGCTCCGAGCGAGTACATCACGGACGGGATCTGTCCTTCGAGCGAAAACAGGCCCACGTCTTCGCTGCCCATCGACGGGCGGCTTTCGGCCACGTGGTCCTTGCCGAGAGCTGCCTCAAGGTCGGCACGAATGCGGGCAGCCAGGGCCGGATCGTTGATTGTAGCCGGCGTCGACTCGTTCAGGGTGACGACCGGCATCCGATCGGCGGGGATTCCGTAGGCCTCGGCCAGACCGTCCGCCGTCCGCTTCACGGCGGCCACTACCTGGTCCCGCACTGCGGGCGAGAACGTGCGCAGCGTGAGTCCCATGGTGACTTCATCGGGAATGATGTTGTTCTTGGTGCCGCCGTGGATCGTGCCGACGGAGAGAACGGCGGGCTGTTGCGGGTCGACCTGCCGGCTGACAATGGTCTGCGCGACGAGGACGAACTCTGCGGCGAGCACGATGGGGTCTTTGCCGGCCTGCGGCGCGGAGCCGTGGCTTCCGATTCCTCGCATGGTTACCGTAAGCGTCGTGGCGCTGGCTAGCACGGGTCCGCCCTTGATTCCGACCGAACCGGCAGGGATGTCGGGAAAGTCGTGCTCAGCAACGACGTAATCGGGCTTGCCGAAGCGGTCGTAAAGATGGTCGGCCAGCATCGCCTTTGCACCCTGAATGATCTCCTCCGACGGCTGACCGACGAGCATCAGGGTGCCGTGCCAGTGTTTTTTGCGATCGACCATCTCCTTCGCAACTCCGAGCAGAACCGTCATATGCAGGTCGTGGCCACAGGCATGCATCACGCCGACGTCTTGGCCCTGCGCGTTTGTTGAACGGACTTTCGACTGGTACTCGAGGCCCGTCTTCTCTTCGACGGGCAGCGCGTCCATGTCGGTACGCAGCAGCAGGCGCTTGCCGGGGCCGTTGTCGAGAATGGCGACAATGCCGAAGGCCGGCTTGCCGTCTTCGTATTTGCCCACGCGCTCGGTGACGGTATAGCCGAGTTTTCGAAGCTCGCCCGCGAGGAGGGTAGAGGTCTTCTCTTCCCGCTGCGAGAGTTCCGGGTTGCGGTGGAGGTTTTTGTAGACCTCGGTGAGCGCGGGCAGCTGCTTTTCAGCGGAGGCGGCCAGGTCGGCGGGCGGCAACCCAGTCTGGGCGGCGACGGGAAGAACGAAAGCGGAGAAAGCCATCAAAGCCATTCGAGATCGGAGCACGGCAGAAACCTCCGGCGATGTGCGCGATGCGGGGTTAACGGCAGGCTACCACGGCAAAGCAGCGGTAGAGACCGCCATTGCGATGCGCCCGGCGCCGCGAAAATGCGGGAACCGGTTGCTCGTCACATTCGTATTGCTTTCCCATAGAAGCCGAGATAGAGTGCTCCTATGGGAAGACCAGGGGAGGACCGGAAGTGGGCGACAAAAAAGATGTGTGGCAGGGAACGCTGGCGCTGATGGTGCTGAAAACGCTCGAAACGATGGGCCCCCAGCACGGCTACGGGCTGGCGCGGCGCATCGAGCAGACCAGCGGCGACCTGCTCGAGTTGAACTACGGCACCCTATATCCTGCGCTGCTCAAACTGGAGCAGGAGGGCTACATCAAGTCGAAGTGGGGCGCCTCGGAAAACAATCGCCGCGCGAAGTTCTACGAGCTGACCAAGGCGGGCCATCGGCAGGTGGAGAAGGCCGCGGCCGAGTGGGAGCAGACTACCGAGATCCTGGCGCGGTTTCTGGCGCCGGCGAGACAGGAATAAGAGGAGAGGATGATGGACCGACTGCGGGCCCGGCTTCGCTCGACCTGGATGCGCCTTGCATCGATGCTGCGGGGAGTCCACGGCAGCGACGAGGGCGAAAGCGGGTTCAGGGTCGAGCTCGAAAGCCACATCGCGATGCACGTGGAGGATGGCGTGCGCGCCGGGCTCTCGCGCGACGAGGCGCGGCGGAGGGCACTGATTCGCCTGGGCGGCGCGGAGCAGACGCGGCAGGCTTACCGCGACCGCGTCACGCTGCTATGGCTCGAGGACCTTGTGCACGACCTGCGCTACAGCCTGCGTACAACCGCGAAACATCCAGCCGTGACGGGTATCGCGATCCTGTCGATCGGGCTCGGCATCGGCGCCAACGCGACCATCTTTTCGATGGTGAGCCGGTTCCTGTTGCGGCCGGCGCCCGTCGGCGACCCGTCGACGCTGCTTTCTATTTCGATCGCGCATGTCGGAGACCGGTGCTGCAACGAATTCCCGTGGCCGGTCTACACCGATATCCGCCAGGACGCAAAGTCGTACACCGATCTCGCAGCTTATTACGACCTTGTGCCGGCATCGATCGGCGGCAATGGCGAACCGGAGCGGGTGTGGGGCCAGGCCGTCACCACCAACTTCTTCGATGTAACCGAAATGCCGATGGTTCTCGGCCGCGGCTTTGCGCCGGACGAAGACGCGCAGCCCATGATCGTGCTGAGCGAGCGGCTGTGGAGACGCCGCTTCAACGCCGATGAAGCCATCATCGGCCGGCCCGTCCGGCTCTCGGGAAGAACCTTCACCGTGGTTGGTATAGCGCCGGCTGCATTCCACAGCATCGAACAGATTCTTGATACCCAGTTCTGGGTGCCGCTAGGCGTCGCCAACGGTCTGGTTCCCGGCCTGCCGCCAAAGAGTGCGCGCGACTATCACTGGCTCTCCGTTGTCGCTCGGATGAAGCCCGGCGTTTCGAGGACGCAGGCGGCCGCTGAACTGGACGCGCTCGCGCGAGGTTATGAAAGGAGCTTTCCGGCCACCGACAAGGGCAACGGATTCCACGTGGACCAGGCAGGTGATTTGCCGCCCATCGTGAGGCAACCGCTGATCTTGTTCCTGATGGGGCTGCTCACCATTGCGCTGCTTGTCCTCGCGATTGCGGCGATGAACGTGGCCAACCTGATGTTTGCTCAGGCGGCAAGCCGTCAGCGCGAGATGGCGGTGCGCATTGCGCTCGGCGCCACGCGCGGAAGGCTTTGCCGGCAATTGTTGCTTGAGAGCGTGCTTCTCGCACTGGGCGGCGGCGCGGCCGGTTTGATGCTGTCGCAGTTGTCGACGCGCGGCCTCTCCACGGTCCGCTTTCCCGCGCCCGTGCCTCTCGATATCGCCGTCTCCCTGGATTGGCGCGTGCTGCTGTTCGCTTTTGCCCTCAGCGTGACGAGCGGCCTGCTGTTGGGAATGGCGCCGGCGTGGGCTGCTTCCCGTCCCTTGTTGACCAATGCGCTCAAAGGAGAAGACGCGCTGGCGCGTCCCGGCCGGCGCGTAAGCCTGCGCAGCGTGCTCATTGTGGGCCAAGTCGCGATGGCAGTGGTGCTGCTTTCGGTTACCGTGCTCTTTCTGCGGAGCCTCGAAAGCGCAGCAAGAATCGCGATTGGATTCGAGCCGCGCGGCCTGCTGCTCGTCTCGATGGACCCGCGCGTTCACGGGTACACTCCGCAACGCACTTCCGTTTTCCTTGCCCAGGTTCGCGAACGCGTTGCGGCCCTACCGGGAGTCGACGCGGCGGTCGTCACAGACGTTGCGCCGCTCTCCGGCGGCGGTCGCAGCGACGGATTCGAGATTGTCGGCGAATCCAGCAGGGCGAAGTCGGTTCCCATCGCCGAGCTTTACATGGCCACGCCCGGGTACTTCGAAACGATGGGAATCCCCCGGCTCGCCGGCCGCGACTTTGGCCAGGAGAAAGCGGGCGGCCCCAAAGTCGCCGTGGTGAACCAGGCATTGGCGGAACGGCTGTTCGGCGCTTCCAACCCCATCGGCCGGCAAATCAGCGGCGGCGGCGTGACCTTCGAAATTGTCGGCGTAGCCGGCAACGTGAAAGCACGCACGCTGGGAGAAGACACACGTCCGGTTCTGTATCGTTCCCTCGATCAGACCGTGGCCAACGATCCCTCGGTCATGGGCTACACGCTGATCGTGCACACTGCGGGGAATCCGGCTGCGTTGAGCGGGGCGGTGCGCAGGCAGGTGTACTCGCTCGATCCGACCATGGCCATCTACAACGAAGAAACTATGGAAGAGCATGTGCGCACCGCGTATTTCCTGCCGCGGATCGCCGCCATGCTTTTCGGCGTCTTCGGCTGCATGGGGCTGGTGCTGGCCGCCATCGGCCTTTATGGCGTGATGAGTTACGCTGTCAGCCGGCGCACCCGCGAAATCGGCATCCGCATGGCGATGGGTGCACAGCCAGGAAGGGTCGAGCGGCTGGTGCTGCGCCAGGGGATGATGCTCACGCTGATCGCGATTGGGATCGGCTGGCCGGCCGCGTGGATGCTGGCGAAACTCGCGGCGAATTTCCTCTACGGGATTCAGCCGCACGATGCGTTCACGTTTGTGATCGTCCCGCCATTGCTGGCGGCAATCTCGCTGGCGGCATGCTGGATTCCTGCGCGGCGCGCGGCGTCCGTCGATCCGATGCAGGCATTGCGGACGGAATAGGAGATCGAGATGCGAAAGTTGCGGGCGTTCTGGCTACGGCTGCTGAGTCTGATGGGCTGGCGGCGCGCGGACGACGATGTGAAAGGCGAGCTCGAAAGCCACATCGCGATGCACGTGGAGGACGGCGTGCGCGCCGGACTCTCGCGCGAAGAAGCGCGGCGGAGGGCGCTGATTCGCCTGGGCGGCGCGGAGCAGACGCGGCAGGCCTACCGCGACCGCGTCACGCTGCTGTGGCTCGAAGACCTTCTGCACGACCTGCGCTTCGGCGCCCGGATGCTGGCGCGGAATCGTCCGTTCACCGCGGTGGCCGTGCTCACGCTGGCGATCGGCATCGGCGCGAGCGCCACCGTGTTCACCTGGATCGACGCCATGCTGCTGCAGCCGCTGGGGGGCGTGACGGATCCGAGCCGGCTGGCCACCATCGAATCGGTCACACCGGGCAGCGAGTGGGTGCCCAACTCCTATCCCGACTTCATCGACTTCCGCGACCACCTGAAGAACTTCGACGGCGTGGCCGCGACGCGGCCGGCGGCGTTCAGCATCGGCATGGCCGACCACGCGGAGCGCGTGTGGGGCGAGCTGGTGAGCGGCAACTTCTTCGCGGTGCTCGGTGCGCAAGCGGAGATCGGCCGCGTGTTTCTGCCGGCGGAGTACGGCGACGCGCCGGGCAGCTTTCCCATTGCGGTGATCAGCGACCGCTATTGGCGCACGCACTACAATGCCGACCCATCCGTCATCGGCCGCACGATCCGCGTGAATCAGCACGAGCTGACGATCGTCGGCGTGGCTTCGCCAGCATTCCATGGATCGATCGGAGCGGTCGCGTTCGACATCTGGGTGCCCTACATGCAGCAGCCGGTGCTGAACGGCGTGCAGAGCTGGATGCTGCGCAACCGGCAGAACCGGAATATGCTGTGCATTGCCCGGGTGAAAAATGGCGCCGGTTTCGATGACGCGCGGCTGGAACTGAAGACGCTCGCCGAGCGCATGGCCAAAGAGCATGCCGACGTGAGCGAGGGCATGAGCGCGACGCTGATGCCGCTGTGGAAGTCACCCCACGGTCCGCAGGCCTTGCTGCTCGGGCCATTGCGCATTCTGATGGGAGTGTGCGTGTTGCTGCTGCTGATCGTTTGCGCCAATGTAGCGAACCTGCAACTGGCGCGGGCAACGGCGCGGGAGAAGGAATTCAGCGCGCGGATGGCGCTGGGCGCAGGGCGCGTGCGGATCGCGCGCCAGGTGCTGACGGAGAGCCTGCTGCTGACTTTGGGGGGCGCGGCGCTCGGCTTGGCTGCAACGCCGTGGCTCGGCCACGCGCTGCGCTTTCTCATGCCCCCGGGACCGGCGCAGCAGCTTGTGGCCATCGACACGCGGCCCAACCTCGCCGTGCTGAGCTTTGCAGCAGGCATCTGCATGTTTGCCGCGCTGGCAGCGGGGCTGGCCCCAGCGCTGCAGGTGGGCCGGCTGAACCTGAGTTCGCGCTTGAATGACGGCGGACGCAGCGGGAGCGCCGGACGAAGCCGCAATCGCATGCGCGCGCTGCTTGTTGCCGGCGAGGTTGCGCTGGCCCTGGTGGCGCTGGTGGGCGCGGGGCTGTTCGCGCGCGGATTTCAGGCGACCATGCACATCGATCCGGGCTTCGATCCCGATCATGTCCTGCTCAACCAGTTCTACCTGAATACAAACAACTACAACCTGCTTCAGCGCAAGGAATTCTGCCGGCGGCTGGCCGAGCGGATGGAGTCCGCGCCGGGCGTGACCGACGTGGCGTACTCCGACGGTGTGCCGCTGGGATTCGAGCCGAGCTGGTGGGAGGATCTGCGCATCGAGGGCTACAGCCCGCAGCCCGGCGAGAACATGAAGGTATTCCGCAACGTCGTCTCGCCTGGCTACCTGCCGCTGATGCACATCCCGATTGTCGAAGGGCGCAACTTCACCGAGGCCGACAACGAAAACGCTCCGTGGGTGATGATCGTCAACGAAGCTTTTGTGAAGCGATTCTTCGCCGGGCGCGACCCGGTCGGGCACAAGGTGCATGGCTGGGGCGACTGGTTCCGCATTGTCGGCGTGGCCAAGGACTCGAAGTACCACTACCTGAATGAGAGCACGCCGCCGTACTTCTACGTGCCGTTCCGGCAGACTTATCGCGAAGACATGCAGCTTGCGTTTTACGTACGCACGAAAGGCGAACCGGAAAGCGCGATCTCCACGCTGCGCGGGCAGGCGCACGCCATCGATCCCAATGTGGCAGTATTCGATGCCGGCCCGCTCAGGGAGTTCATCGGCGCATCGCTGTTTCCGCAAAAGGTGGCGGCGAGCCTGATGGCGGTGCTGGGCAGCATCGCCGTTCTACTGGCCGCGGTGGGCCTCTACAGCGTGATGGCCTACTGGGTGGCGCAGCGTACGCAGGAGATCGGCGTGCGCATGGCGCTAGGCGCGCGGCCGCGGCACGTGCTGAGCATGGTGGTGCGCCAGGGTATCGCGCTCAGCGCCGGGGGGCTTGTTGCCGGCGTAGCCATCGCGTTTGTACTGTCGCGCGGCGTGTCGGCCATGTCGTTCTCGAACTCGGCGATGGGCTCGAGCGCGCGGCTGCTGGGCGAGAACGCATGGGATCCGCTCATCTACATCGCGGCGGCGCTGTTTCTCTGCGCGCTGTCGATGCTGGCGGCGTATCTTCCCGCGCGGCGCGCGGCGTCCATTGATCCAATGCAGGCGCTGCGGACGGAGTAGCCGCGGCAGCCGCATTTGAGTCTACGGCGCCATTCCATGCGGCGGGACAGCTCACAGGCGCTTTGCGCGCCGGATGATAGACTCCGGGCTGCGAGGACGCTGGGATGGGGGCAACGCAGATCGAGTTCCGGCTGCGCATGATCATCAACGCGGCGGTCGTAGTGTGCGGCTTCTGGTCGCCGTGGATCGAGGGCTGGGGCATCGGACGGCGAATCTCGCTGATGGAGTGGCTGGCGACGGAAGTGAGCCGCATCGGCAGGCTGCCCTTCACGGGAGCGATCGCAGCAGCGATTATCCTTGCGTCGCTGGTGGCCGCGGCGGGCGCGGCGTTGCGCGTTTGGGGCACGGCCTATCTGGGGCCGGGCGTGGTGAATAGCACCGCGATGCAGGCCGGCACGGTGATGGCGGACGGGCCGTACCGTCACGTGCGCAATCCGCTCTACGTGGGCATCTGGCTGATGATCTCGGCCATGAGTTTTGTGATGCCGGCGACCGGCGCGATCTTCACCATGTGCGCGCTCACAGTGTTTCTGTTGCGGCTGATCCTGGGCGAAGAGAAGTTTCTCACGGCGCAGCTTGGCGAGGCCTACCTTGACTACAAGCGGACCGTGCCGCGGCTGTTTCCGCAGGTGAGAACAAATCTGCCCGCATCCGGGCAGACGCCGCGCTGGGTCAAAGGCGTGCTCTCGGAGCTGAATCCGCTGGGCGTGCTGTTCATCCTGGCCGTGCTTTCGTGGAAGTACGACAGCCAGCTTATGATCCGCGCATTTCTCGTGAGCCTGGGTGTGTCGCTTGTGGCGCGGGCGCTGATCCCGGAGGTCAGGCAGAAGGCTGCGTAGCGGCAATGCGCTTGCCCAGGCGGCCAAGGTGTGTCCAGCCAAAGCCCTGCGGATACTTGAGACCGTAGCCCAGCAGGCGGTCGACGCCGATGTGGCTGATCCAGATGAGGGCGAAGGGCAGCAGCGCGGCCTGGTGCAGCAGCAGCCCGGAAACGGCCAGCGTGGCCGGCGTTACGTAGGTATGCACAGCGTTGTAGGCGCGGGCGCCCCAGCAGGAATCGACGAGATAGCCCAGCATGGAGAGATCGGGCGCAAGCCACAGCGCTGCGAAGACCCACCAGCTCGATCCTGTGCGCGCGTAGAGCAGGACGGAGAGCGCGGCGACGGCGACGCCCTCGAGGCGAAGGAGGATGCGGACCGGCGCGGAGACCGAGGGACAGGGGCCCAAGACCGGAGACCGCGCGAGGGAAACTTCAGTCGACATACAGGAAGAGATGGGCGAGGCCGGCAAAGGTATCGGGCGAATTCGCACCAAGGGACAAGACACAGAAACAGCAAGGGGAAGAGCGATGACTCTTCCCCTCCGGCTGCGGTCGGGAATGCGAGGATGACTACTTCTTCGGCGGTGCGATGGTGTCCTTGGCGGCCTTGGCCACGCGGAACTTGACCACGGTCTTGGCCTTGATCTTGATGGGCTGGCCGGTCTGCGGGTTGCGGCCCACGCGGGCTTTGCGCTCCGCCTTGACCAGGCGGCCGATGCCGGGGATTACGAAAACGCCGTTCTTCTTGGTCTCCTTGATGGCGGTCTCAGCGAGCAGGTCAAGGAAGGCCGCGGATTGCTTGTTGGTGAGTTGCAGCTTCTCGGCCAGATGCCGCGTCAGAGCGGTCTTGGTCAGTCCAGTAGCCATGTCGTGTTCTCCTTCTGTCGGGTCGTTGCCTGGGTTCAACCGCATGGGGGAGTGCGACCGAGGCAACGTTGAGCACGAAACCCCTGTATTCATGCGGGTTCATCAGAACCCCGTCGTTCGATACCATGCGGCTTTTTCGTGGGGAAGTCAATGGGAAAAGCCCGATTTCCACAGGATTTCGTGGGATTTGTGCCGTTTTTACCGATATTTGGCCGAATTTTTCCGGATTTAAGGCGGATTTTGGCTGCCGAGATGTGCGGGAAGCGCTTCGGCTGCCCTAATCGCGATCACCTGCCGAGCGCGTCAATGCAGGCCGAAGAGCACTTTTTTGCGCGGAACAAGCGCCGCCGCGATGGGCGTGTTGAGCGCGTCGACAATGGGCGCGGCGAGCCGGAAATAGCTTATGACGGTGGCGGCAAAGTCCGGCTTCAAGGCCGTGTTCGCGGGCAGCGTGGCGCTCAATCCCCACTGGCGGCACTGGATGAGATCGAGCGCTGGATGGTCTTTGGGAAAGCCCTTGGGCGGCCGCGAGAGTTTCTCGCCCTCAAATTCGGTGAAGGCCTTGCGGACGGCGGGCTTGCTGAGAAGCTTGCGAAATTCAGTGTGATGATCGAGCATCCAGTTGCGGATCTGGGCGAGCTGGTCTTTCTCCGGCATGTAGGCGCCGGCAGCCACGATCACTTCCTTGGCGCCGATGTGGAAGTAGTAGCCCGCGCCTGAGGTCTTCTCCAGGCCCTGGTGCGACCACCACGCGGCGACGTGCGTTTTGTAGGGGCGTTTGTCGCCGGAGAAGCGAGTGTCGCGATAGATCCTGAACAGGGATTTTTCCGCCGGCCGCACGTGGTTGGGCGCGAAGTCGATCATGGCATCGGTGATCTTGCGGACGATGGCCAGCATGGGCTCTTTGAGTTCGGCCTCGAAGATGGCCTTGCGCGGCTGGAACCAGTCGCGGTCGTTGTGGCGGGCGAGGTTGCGGAGGAAGGTGATGCCTTCGGGGCGGAGGTAGGGAAGCGCAGGGGGCGAGTCAGTCTTGGATCGCGTTGTCATGGTCATTTGTGGTGCCATTCAAACGATGCGTCATGGGCGGCTATCGCTTCACCAATAGTTTCGAATGCGCTCGTGCGATCGAATGGCGATTGTTCAATCAGCAATTCCAAGAACTGCCTTTCGAGTTGTTCGACATGATCGTTCGAGAGTGGGAGCCGGTAGAAGTCCGCGCTTTGAACGCAGAACTTATGTATCGACAAGTCCTCGAAGCATCGATAGCGAACTGCTTCGCCCGACTGCTTGCGCTTCCACACATCAAATGCTCGAATTTGATCGCTCATCGGTTCGCTCACGTCATAATGAGTCGCGACGCTTCTTTCTATCGAATCTACTTTAGCCCGCCATGAACCGAGTCAACTCGCCAGTGCCTCTTCCACGGCCTTTGGGCGGCGGGCGATGACGGTGAGGTAGGCGCGGGCGGCGCGGTCCGGGCGGCGCCGGCCCTGCTCCCAATCCTGGAGCGCGCGCGCGTCGAGCGCATAACGACGCGCGAACTCGGCGCGGCTCAACCCGGTAGCAGCGCGAATCTTCCGGATCTCGAGCGCGATGGAGGGTTTGAAGGTAGTAACGCGGGCAGGCTTCACCTTGCCTTTCACAATGGCAAGCGCCTCTTCCATGGATTCGATCAGCTGCGGACCGATGCTCTTGCGTTTCATCGCTTAACTCTCCTGGCCTTTGCCTCTGCTTTCATTGCCGCGGCAAGAGAAGCTGCGGCCTTCTTTTCAGAGGGCGTCAGATTCGCTTGTTCATTCTTCCCGTAAAGGAAAAGCGCAAGAACCGGATTCACCTCATCGAAGAAGTAATAAATCACCCTCACTCCGCCCGATTTTCCGCGCCCACCTGCCGCATACCTGAGCTTGCGCACTCCGCCTGCGCCCGGAATCTCATCGCCTGCCATAAAGTGCATCGAAAGGTAAAGCAGCAAATCTTCGTATTCTTCGCTTGTGAGCAGCTTTTCAGCTTTGCGTCGAAACGCGCTGGTCTCCACGACGGTCGGGAGTGAAGCGGGCACAAGTGCATTGTGCGGCAATGCCGCACTTCGAGTCAACGAGATTCCGCATTGAGCGAGTCAGTTCGGGGCTGGCGCGGGATACCGAATCGAGGCCAACCGGCGTTTCGCTGGAGAAATATCGGGCGAAGCCTATGCGGCGCGGGTAAGCCAGCTCTTCATCGTGTTGGCATCGACCAGGCCCGCCTGCTGGAACTGCAGTTTTCCACCGGCAAATACGGCGAAATTTGGAATTCCCTGCACTTTATATCGCGCCGCGAGCTCCGGAACCTTCTCCGTATCGACCTTGAGCACAACCGCTTCGCCGGCCAGGTCCCGCGCCACCTGATCCACGTGAGGCGCCGCCATGCGGCAGGGGCCGCACCAGGCCGCCCAGAAATCGACCAGCACGGGAACCGTGCTTTCGCGAACGATCTCGTCGAACTCCTCGATGCCCACCGCAATCGGCTCCGCCATGGGAGGCAACGGCGACTTGCACGCGCCGCATCTGCCCGTATCGGCAAGATGCTTCCCCGGGATCCGGTTCGATCTGCCGCACGATGGGCAGCTTCGGACGATGGCCATGGCAGATTCCTCGTTTTGCTGAAACACCATCGCTATTATGCGCTACGCCGGCCGCCATCGATCAATGCGCGGCAGGCTTCAGAGCGGGGCAGGGTTCCTTGGCGCAGAGCGTTCCGGTAATCCCCTTCGATTCCGTGACGGTGTAGATTCTGTCGACGGAGGGCAGGCGCACCATTTCGATATGTCCTGACGGCCAGCGGATCTCGGCCGTGCCGGCGTCCGTCGCGTCACCCAGGCCAAAGTGCGCGCGCTTGTCGTTGGATGAGATATAGCTGCCCGAACTCAGCACATCCTGGCGCATGCGGGTGCCGTTGGCTTTCAGGAAGACCTTGGCTCCGACCGCGTCGCGCGGGCTGCCTTTGCCGCCGATGAGGTTCAGTTCGACCCAGTGATGACGGTCCGGGTTCACGTTGCGCAGCAGCACGACATGGCCATCGATCGGCGAAATCACGACGTCGATCTTTCCGTCGTTGAAGAGATCGCCGAACGCGGCGCCGCGCGCACTGAGGATCACGGCGAGGCCCGTATCTACGACCGGTTGCACATATTCGAACTTGCCGCCATGGGCGTTATGGAAGAGCAAAGGCCGCTGCGCGTAGGTCGATCCCCAGGCTACTTTGTCAGCTACGGGGAAGACGTGGCCATTGACAAGGAACAGGTCGTTCCAACTGTCATTGTCGTAGTCGATAAGGCCGACGCCCCAGCTAAGGAACGGGACGGAGGTATCGGCAATGCCGACGCGATTGCTGACATCGGTAAACGACGCGTCGCCTTCGTTGCGAAAGAGAATCTTGAAATCGTCGGAGAAGTCAGTGAGGACCACGTCCGCGCGCCCGTTGTTGAGATAGCTGCCGACGGCGAGGCCCATGCCGGCGACCTCGCGTCCGTCCTTGTTGAGTGCGATGCCGGAGAGATAGCTTTCGTCGGCAAAGGTGCCGTTGCCGCGATTGCGATAGAAGTAGGTCGGCGTAGAGTCGTTGGCAACCAGCAGATCGGGCTTGCCATCATCGTCCACGTCGGCGAAGACCGCGGTAAGGCCGTAGTACTTGCTCTTGTCGGAGACACCGGCTTTGACGCTGACGTCAGAGAATGTGCCGTCGCCATTGTTGTGGAAGAGGTGGTCCGGCTCGCCTTCCAGTCCGCGGGGACCGCAGGTCAGTCCATTGGTGCCGCGAAATCCGCAATCGGCGAATCCGACGACTTCGCTCTTGGGATAGGGCAGCCGGTTCAAATCGAAGTGCACGTAGCCGCTGACGAAGAGGTCGAGGCGGCCATCGCCGTCGTAGTCGCCCCAGGACGCACCCGACGACCAGTTGCCCAGGGTCACGCCGGCTTTTTCGGCCACGTCGGTAAATGTGCCGTCGTGGTTGTTGTGGTAAAGCCGGTTCTTGCCGTAGTTGGCAACGAAGATGTCGGGCCAGCCGTCGTTGTCATAGTCTGCGATGGTCACGCCGAAACCCCAGCGATCGTTGGCCACACCTGCCTGCGCGGTTACGTCGGTGAACGTGCCGTCGCGGTTGTTGTGGAAGAGGGCGGCATGCGGCGGGGTCGCCTTGCCGGCGAGGGCGTCGAACGTGGAGCCGTTGACGAGATAGATGTCGAGCCACCCATCGTTGTCGTAATCGATGAGGCCTACGCCGGAACCATTCGACTCGAGGATGAAGGTCTTCTCGGGGCCGCCCATCACGTGGCGCCAGTCGCCGAGACCGGCAGCCTTGGTCACGTCCTGAAAGATGACGGGGCCCTTGTCGACGAAGCCGCCTGCGGTGATCACGCGACCTTTTTCGTCGTAGCGCGGCTCGTGCGCGGCGCCACTGGACATGGTGTTCTGCCCGGCTGCTTGCACACAACTCCAGACTAGAATGCTGCAAGCCCATACTGCGGGCGCGCGGAACCACTCGGCGATCACAGCCGGACCTCCAGGGACAGGCCGAAAGGGTGTGCCTATGATAGCGCAGGACATTTGAGGACGGGCAACATCGGTCCTTCGATACGCCGCTTCACGGCTTGCCGCGGTTGGCCCCATCCCGGGGCGCAAGAAACTGGCGTTTTGCAGAAGGGCGCATTCATCGTATCAGCTTCAATGCGCCGCGGAAGAGCGCGTCGAAGCCGGCGGCGGCGTCCTTATCCTTTGCGATGGCCTGCTCAATCGCCTTCTCGGCCGCCGGGCGCTGGTAGCCGAGATTGACCAGCGCGGAGAGCACGTCTTCGGCAGCGGGGCCCTGCGCGGTTGCGCGAAAGGGCGGCGCTGCAAAGTCCTCCAGCTTGTCTTTGAGCTCGACAACGAGACGCTCCGCCAGCTTCTTGCCCACGCCTGGGATGCGAGTGAGCTGGGCGTGATCCTGCGCTCGGATGGCCTGCACGGTGCGCTCGCTCGAGAGGCCGCTCAAGATCTTGATGGCCAGCTTTGGCCCGACGCCGGAAACGGTGATGAGCCGCTCGAAGAGCCGCTTCTCTTCGCGATCGAGAAAGCCGAACAGCGCGATCTGGTCCTCGCTGACCTGCGTGTGGATGTGCAGCGAGGCCTCGGCGCCCGCCGCGGGCAGCGCAGTGAACGTGGGCACGGAGATGACGACGTCATAACCGACGCCGCCGGCCTCGACGATGACCTGGCCGGGTTCTTTGTGGATGAGCTTGCCGCGAAGGTGAGCGATCATGGGCGGGTTTCCAAGTAGGCTCGGGTGCTAGAGAGAGGGCCGGGACCATATTAAATGAATGGCACAGGCGTCCTCAGGCAGCAGAGGTGGAACGTGGTCCGCACGATGGATGATGGTGATCGTTCGTGATTTCATGCGCGGAATCGTGCTTGAGCCTTGCCAAATTCAGGCGCAAAACGCGGCTATTTTGTTGACGAGTTTGGATCGAGGCGGTATTTTGCCGTTTTTTACAAAGGGGATCACTTTTCCATCAGAATTCCCATCCGCCTGGCGACCCGCTCCAGCGTTTCGAGCGCGCGGTCGAGCTGTGCGCGCGTGTGTTCGCTGGTGAGGATGAGCCGGATGCGCGCTTTGCCTTCGGGAACGGTGGGAAATGCAATGCCGGTTCCCATCACGCCTTCGTCGAAGAGAGCGCGCGAAAACTCCATGGCCGCACGGCCTTCGCCGACGATCACCGGCGTGATCGGCGTCTCGGTGGCCGGGGTGTTGACGCCGCCGATGTTGAAGCCGGCGCGCTTCAGCTCGCCCTGGAAGTAGCGCGTGTTGGACCACAGCCGCTCGATGCGCTCCGGCTCCTGTTCCAGGATGTCGAAGGCCGCGATGCACGTGGCCGCGACCGACGGCGGGTGCGACGTGGAGAAGAGGAAAGGCCGCGCGCGGTGATAGAGGTAGTCAATCAGATCGTGGGACCCGCAGACGTACCCGCCCAGCGCGCCCACGGCCTTGGACAGCGTGCCCACCTGCACATCGACGCGTCCATGCATGTCGAAGTGGTCGATCGACCCGCGGCCATTGCGGCCCAGCACGCCCGACGCATGCGCGTCGTCGACCATCATGATGGCGCCATATTTCTCGGCCAGCGCGGCCAGCTTGTCGACGGGGCCGATGTCGCCATCCATGGAAAAGACGCCGTCGGTGATCACGAGCTTGTGGCCGGGCTGGTTGGCGACTTCATTCAGCAGCTCTTCGCAGTGATCTACGTCCTTGTGGCGGAATACTTTGATCTTGGCCCGCGAAAGCCGCGCGCCGTCGATGATGCTGGCGTGGTTCAGCTCGTCGGAGAGGATGAAGTCGTCCTTGCCCAGGATGGCGCTCACCGTGCCCGCGTTGGCTGCAAAGCCGCTCTGGAAGACGACGCAGGCCTCGACGTTCTTGAAGCGCGCGATCTTCTCTTCGAGCTCCATGTGGATGCGCATCGTTCCGGCGATGGTGCGCACGGCTCCCGAACCTACGCCGAAGGTGCGCGTGGCGGCGATGGCGGCTTCGACGAGCTTGGGATGGTTGGCCAAGCCGAGATAGTTGTTACTGGCGAGGTTGATCACTTCGCGGCCGTCGTAGTGGCAGACCGGGGCCTGCTGATCGTCGAGAACGCGCAGCCGGAAATGCGTGCCCTTGGCGCGAAGATCGTCGAGCGCGGCGGTGAGATGAGCGAGTTGTGGGCGTGTCGTGGCCTGGGTCATCGCGAATACCTCAACTGAAAAGGATAGCGGAAAGGAGTGGTCAGCGATCAGGGAACAGGGAACAGGGAACAGAGAACAGAGAACAGAGAACAGAGAACAGAGAACAGAGAACAATTTGACTCGCCACGTACGAGATTCGTTTCCGCTCTCTGATCGTTTGTTGCGGCACGGACTCACCTATAAGGATATTGGTGTAGCGGATGCGCATCCGGTTCCGATCCCTGATTCCTGTCCCCTGCCTTCTACTTGACAACCCTAGTTATCTATGCCTAGAGTTCTTGATAAGCAGTCCACGAGGACAAGAGGAATCATGGCCAAGAACGACCTTCAGGGAACATTGGATCTGTTGGTGCTCAAGACGCTGGCGCACACCGGCGCGCTGCACGGATACGGCATCGTGCTGCACATCCAGCGCGCGTCAGATGAGCTGCTGCGCGTGGAAGAGGGCTCACTCTATCCGGCTCTGCACCGCATGGAGCAGTCGGGCTGGATCGCATCGGAGTGGGCGATGACCGATACGAATCGCAAAGCTAAGTATTACAAGCTCACCGCGCAGGGCCGGAAGCAACTGCAGCAGGCCGAGGAGAGCTTCGATCAGCTGGTGAAGGGCGTGCGCGCAGTTTTGCGCTTTGCGTGAGAGCCCCGCGCTGCCTCAGAGAAAGGATTTGCCATGCCGCTCGCACGCCGCATCGCCAACCTGTTTCATCCTTCGCGCATCGATCGGGAGATCGACGCCGAGATGCGAGCTCACATCGAGATGCGCACGGCGGACAATATCGCTGCCGGCATGGAGCCGGACGAGGCGCGGCGGGATGCGCGGCTGCGCTTCGGCAATCCAGTATCGACGCGGGAGCGCGTAGCCGCGGCCGACATGACGCTGGGCCTGGAAGACCTGGGGCGCGACATTCGCTATGCGCTGCGCCAGTTGCGCCGCTCACCGGGATTCGCGCTGACTGCGATCGTCACACTCGCGCTGGGCATCGGCGCCAGCACGGCGATCTTCAGCGCAGTCTATCCGATCCTGTTTGAGCCGTTGCCCTATCCGCATGCCAGCCGCATCCTGACAGTCTGGGACACCTACAAGAGCCAGCGAATCGAGACGACGTTCGGGACGTACCGCGAGCTCGCCGCGCGCAGCCGGTCGTTCGAATCGATTACGACCTTCGAGCCGTGGCAGCCGGTGATCACGGGAGCGGACAGGCCGGAGCGGCTCGACGGGCAGAGCGTGAGCGCGAGCTACTTCCAGGTGCTCGGCGTAGTGCCGGCGCTGGGGCGCGATTTTGTCTCGGCGGACGATGTATTCCGCGGACCTAAGGTCGTCATCCTCAGCGACAAGCTGTGGAGACGGCGGTTTGGCGCGTCGACGACGATTGTGGGCTCCGTGGTCAGGCTGAACGATGACAGGTACACCGTGATCGGCGTAATGCCGCACGAGTTCGAGAATGTGCTGTCGCCGACGGCGGAGGCGTGGACGCCGCTCGCATACGACCTGTCAGCCCTGAACAATTTCAACACGTGGGCCTGGGGACATCATCTGCGCATCGCCGGAAGGCTGCGCGCCGGCGTAAGCTTCGATGCGGCGCGGCGCGACCTGGATGGAATCGCACGCCATCCGGTGGGCGCGTTTTCGCGGCCGCGATGGGCTTCGCTGAGCGCCGGTTTGATCGTCGCCTCCCTGCAGAACGACATGGTGCACAACGTGCGGCCTGCGCTGCTTGCGGTGCTGGGCGCGGTCACGCTGCTTCTCGTAATCGCCTGCGTGAATGTCACGAGCCTGCTGCTCGCGCGCGGAACGCAGCGGCGGAGCGAGTTCGCCGTGCGCGCCACCCTGGGCGCGGCAAGATCGAGGCTGATTCGCCAGTCACTGACCGAGTCAGTGCTGCTTGCCCTGCTCAGCGGCGTGCTCGGCATCGCTTTTGCCGAGATCGGCGTACGCATCCTGGTTGCGCTGAGCCCGGCCGGCTTGCCACGCGTCAATGCGATTGCGCTGAACGCACCGGTATTCGTCTTTGCGTTTTGTGTCGCGGCTCTCGTGGGGTTGGCGGCGGGAGTGGTTCCTGCGTTACAGGCGCCGGGCACCAACCTCCAGCTTGGACTGCAACTGGGTTCGCGCACGACCGCCGGACATCGTCAGACCGCAAGGCGCGCTTTGGTTGTCTCGGAGGTCGCGCTGGCGCTGATGCTGCTCGTCGGCGCCGGACTGCTGATGCGCAGCATGCAGAGGCTGCTGTCCGTCGATCCGGGCTTCGAGACGGTGAATCTGCTGACCATGCAGGTGCAGACGGCGGGACACAAGTTCGACGATCCGGGACTCGCACCCGGCGCGGGTGACGAAGCAAGGCAGAGGTTTTACACGCAGGCGCTCAACGAGGTTCGCACTGTACCCGGCGTGGATGCCGCCGGATTCACCAGCCTGCTGCCGCTCAGCGACGATCCCTCGTGGGTCGCATTGTACGGGGCGCACTTTGAGAACGACGATCCACAAAATGGGCGCAACGTGTTTCGCTACGCCATCAGCCCCGGCTATTGCCAGGCGATGCGTATTCCGCTCCGGCGCGGCCGTCTTCTCGACGAGCGCGACACGGCCGGCGCGCCGCAGGTGGCGCTGATCAGCGAAGGTCTGGCGCGGCGGCAGTTCCCCAATGAAGACGCGCTGGGCAAGCGGCTGCACGTGGGCCCGACAGACCGGCCGTGGTACACGGTGGTAGGCATTGTGGGCGATGTGCGGCAGACGTCGCTGGAGCTGGACCATCCCCTCGCGGTCTACATTCCAGCGCAGCAATCGTGGTTTGCCGACGAGTCGCTGTCCTTCGTGATTCGCGCACGCGGCGATGCGGCGGCGCTGGCGCCGGCGGTGCGCAACGCCATCTGGCGCGCCGACAGGGATCAACCGATTGTGCGTGTCGCCACGATGGCCGAGCTGGAGAGGCTGTCGCTCTCGGAGCGGCGATTTGTGCTGGTGCTGTTTGAGGCGTTCGGGCTGGTGGCCCTGGTGCTGGCAGGCAGCGGCATCTACGGCGTGCTGTCGAGCAGCGTGGCAGAGCGGACGCGCGAGATCGGCGTGCGCGCGGCTCTGGGCGCGACCCGCGCGGGCATCCTCGCACTGATCCTGCGGCAGGGATTGTCGCTGGCCGCGCTGGGGCTGGCGATCGGGATGGGCGGAGCGATGCTGGCCAGCCGCGCCGTGGCTTCACTGCTGTTCGGCGTGTCGCGACTCGATCCTCTCACTTATGCCGGAGTCGCCGCGCTGCTGCTCGGTGTCTCGGCGATTGCCTGCCTCGCGCCGGGGCGGCGCGCCGTGAACATCGATCCCGTGCAGGCGCTGCGCAGCGAATAACATCCCAGATCGGAGCTGGATCATGGCCATTCTGAGTCGTCTCGCCAACTTGTTTCGCCGCTCGCGTGTCGATCGAGAGATCGGAGCGGAGCTCGCTTCGCACATCGAGATGCGGATCGAAGAGAACCTGGCCGCCGGCATGACGCGCGACGAGGCGCGACGGGATGCACGGCTGCGCTTTGGCAATCCAGTATCGACGCGGGAGCGCGCAGCCGCGGCCGACATGACGCTTGGCCTGGAAGACCTGGGGCGCGACATTCGCTATGCGCTGCGCCAGCTGCGCCGCTCACCGGGATTCGCGCTGACTGCGATCGTCACCCTCGCGCTGGGGATCGGCGCCAACGTGGTCGTCTTCGGCGTGATGAATGCGATCATTCTGCGGCCGCTGAATGTGGCCAACCCGGATCGCCTTCTCCAACTGGTACAGCGCCAGCCCGGAGACACAAGTCACTCGTACCCGGACTTTCTCGATTTCCGCGCCCGTAATTCCTCCTTCAGCGAACTGGCCGCATATCGCATCTCCGACATTGGCGTGAGCACGGGTGGAACGGCACAGCGCAACTGGATGTATGAAGTTTCCGGCAACTACTTCGACATGCTGGGCGTGCAGCCGCAATTGGGACGACTGCTTCATGCGAGCGACGAACGAGGGCAGAACTCCGCGCCTTACGTTGTGCTGAGCGACGGCTTCTGGCGCCGGCGGTTCAACGCCGATCCGCGCGTTGTCGGCACGGTGGCGGATTTGAACAGGCATCCGTTCACGATCGTCGGCGTGGCGCCGAAGACCTTCAATGGCTCCGAGCTGTTCTTTTGGCCCGACATCTGGACCCCGATGGTGAATGAAGAGCAGATGGAGGGATACAACTATCTTGCCAAGCGGGGAAGTCACGGCATCATGGTCATCGGCGCGCTCAAGCCGGACGTCACACCGGCTCAGGCACGCGACGATTTGACGGCCGTCGCGAGGCAGATGAAGCACGACTATCCGGTGGACGACGACCAGCTTGAGCTGCGGCTGGTGAAGCCGGGATTGATGGGCGATCTTCTTGCCGGCCCCACACGCATATTCCTTGCCGGGGTCATGGTGCTTGCCGCGCTGGTGCTGGTGGCGGCCTGCACCAACCTGGCAGGTATCTTCGCGGCGCGCGCGGCCGATCGCGCACGGGAGCTTGCCATCCGTCTGTCGATTGGATCGACACGCTGGCGAATCCTGCGCCAGGTGCTCACAGAGGCCGTGGTGATCTCGGTGGCAGGCGGATTGGCCGGATCCGCCGTCGCTGCAGCACTACTCGGCGCGCTGAGCCGCTGGCAGCCGATCTCGGAGTATCCCATTCGCGTCATGACGACGCCCGATGCGGGTGTCTATCTGATGGCTTTCGCGATTTCACTGGCCAGCGGAATCCTTCCCGGCCTGCTCCCGGCGCGGCAGGTTTGGCGCACCAACGCGATGCAGGCCATGAAGACGAGCGCTGCCGTTCCGGGGCTGGTGAGAAGACTCTCGTTCCGCGACATTCTTCTTGCAGTGCAGATCACGCTCTGCGCCTTGCTGGTGACAGCTTCGCTGGTCTCGCTGCGTGGCATGCAGCGCTCGCTGCACGCCGCTTTCGGCTTTGTGCCAGAAGGGGTCGTGGTGGCCGAGACGGACATGCACATGGCCGGCTACTCGGACGAAACTGCGCTGCCGTTGCAGCGCAGAATCATGGAGGAAACGGCGCGGATCTCCGGCGTCACGGCCGTAGGAACGATCGATCCGCTGCCGCTGAGCGGCGGCGACAACACGAGCTCGGTCTATCGCGAGAACACGGCTGACTTCCGGCCGTCGCACAGCGCCTTCTCGGCGCACAACTACTCCATCTCGCCTGGCTATCTCGCCGCGGCGGGAACTCGGCTGCTTGCGGGACGAGATGTCTCGTGGAACGACGGGCCGAACAAGCCAAAAGTAGCGCTGGTCAACGAGACATTTGCACGTCAGCTCTTTGGAAATGGACCCGCCGTGGGCCGGCGCTTCCTCGAAGGGGATAAGTCCGCGATCGAGATCGTGGGCGTGATCGAAGACGGCAAGTATGACTCGCTCACCGAGGAGCCCATACCCGCCATGTTCTTCCCCCTCGCGCTGGCTCCGGACGCGGACACGAAGCTCGTTGTACGCTCCCGGCTGCCGGCGGCCGGGATTGCCGGCGGGCTCGACCGGATCTTTGCCGGCGTCGATGCCAGCCTGCCCGTGGAGATCCGTCCGTGGAATGACCTGCTGGCGCTGGTGCTCTTTCCGGCACGCGCGGCCACGGTGGCGCTCGGTGTGATGGGCATTCTTGCAGCGATGCTTGCCGTGACGGGAATCTTCGGCATGGCGGCCTATTCGGTGTCGAAGCGGCTGCGCGAGCTGGGCATCCGCGTGGCGCTGGGCGCACAGCGCGCGCAAGTGATGCGCTCGGCGCTGGGAAGGCCGCTGATTGTGCTGGCGTCGGGCTCGGTGGGAGGAGTTGTGTTGGGTGTGCTGGCCAGCCGGCTGCTGGCCGCGCTGGTGTACGAAGCGACTCCGCGCGATCCGTTCGTGCTGGCCGGCGCGATCGCTGCCATGCTGATTGTAGGCCTGATTGCAACGTGGATTCCGGCCCGGCGAGCGCTGGCGGTGAATCCGGCTCAGCTGCTGCGCGACGAGTAGACGCCCAATTTCCTGCCGTTGCGTCCAACCCATGAGCGTCCGCTGCATGGCCCGGTAAAGGGCCCGCCGGATACAATAGACTCCTACGCCGCAACAAGCAGGCGAAGCGTCTTAAAGGGACTGGAGCAGGTGCACGTGAGGAGTATTGTTGGCCGCGGTCTGCGGCTTGAATTGGCTGCAGGACTCGCACTCTCGCTGGCCGCGCCCGCGCTGGCTGCCGGTGCGGAGGACTCGGCATTGCAGCCGACGCAGACGACGCTGTCTGCCCAGACGCAGGACACCGCCGGCCGCACCCGCGCCACGCTCGAGGTGAACGTGGCCGGAGAAGATGGCCTGCCGGCACGCGGCGCCGTCGTGATCAAAGACGGCGCGAACCAGCTTGCCGGGACTCTGCTCGACGCTGAAGGCCGCGCAAAGGTGACACTGGACCTCGCCGCCGGCGATCACAACCTGCGCGCCGTGTATCTGGGCGATTCTGCGCATCGCAGTTCGCAGTCGCTGGCGGCCGGGGTGCAGGCGCAGGCAAGCTCTACGCCTGACTTTTCGGTCTCGGTCGCGCCCGCGTCGCTGACGCTGCCGGTTGGCCAGTCGGGATCGGTGGCCGCACTCATCACACCGGAAAACAATTCGAAGCTCACGTCGCCGATGTTTGTCACGCTCTCGTGCCAGGGGCTGCCCGATCAGTCCTTTTGCACGTTCACGCCGGAGAATATCGAGATCCAATCCAGTTCCTGCCCCAATCCAGGCGCCTCCAGCTGCCCCATCAAGAGCACGATGGTGGTGTCAACGCAGCTGGGAACAGGCCAGGTGAAGAACGAAGTCCCCACGCACGGCAATCCGCTGACGCTTGCGCTGGTGCTGCCGGGCGCGCTGGGTCTGATAGGGCTCGCGTTTCGGCGGCGCAAGGGCTGGATCAGGCTGTCGATGCTGGCGGTTCTCGGGCTGGGGACAGTGCTCGGCACCACGGCCTGCAATCCGCGCTACAACTACTTCAATCATGGCCCGCCACACAATCCGGCGACGCCGACGGGCACCTTCAAGCTGACCATCTCGGCGCAGTCGAACAACGGCATCACGGCGATCACGCATTCGACGACGATGGTGCTGACGATCAAGTAACCTCTTCGGGCTCTCCTCAGTTTTGTGTTGGCAGAACGCCGGCAAACGCCCCCTGGTGATAGAACTAGGTCGTGGCGGGGCCGGCGATGAGGCGCTTCTTCCCAGAGAAAATCGATTTGTGGGCCAAGCTGGCGCTGATCTGCGTGATGGTCGCAGTGGCTTGTGCGGCAGGTGCACCGGCGCAGACGGCGGAACAGGCGTGGCTCCCATCGCTCGGTTACCACGGTAGCTCTCCAATTCCTCTTCGTATCTCAGACCTCGAAAAGGGACTCCTTGGGAAGACCGCAGCAAAGGTGCTCAGTCGAGGTCTCTGGAATTTGTACTCCGCGTCCTCCCACGCCAGCAAAGACGAATTGGAGGGGATTACGGTCCTTGGCACGGCACGAGAGATACGAATCTCTAATCCAGACGTTGCGATTCCGACGGACCTGGGCCCTGACGGCTTCTGGCTCGGGATGACTTGGCGTAAGGGGCAGGCCGTTCTGATGATTGCCGGTGGTGACGACCGGGGTGTCCTTTACGGGACCTTCGATCTCTTACGAAGACTTGCAATCGGGGCGGATGTCAGCCGGTTGAATGTGCGCCAGTCTCCCGCCATGGCGATCCGCTGGGTGGATGAGTGGGACAATGCCGACGGCTCGATCGAGCGCGGCTATGCCGGCCGGTCGATCTTCTTTGAGGGCGGCAAAGTGCGCGACGACTTGAGCGCGGTCGGCGAATATGCGCGGCTGCTGGCGTCGGTCGGCATCAACGGCTGCAATGTGAACAACGTGAACGGGGCTTCGGCGTTCCTCGAGCCGGAGATGATTCGCGGGTTGGCGAGAATCGCCGACGCGATGCGGCCGTGGGGCGTGCGCCTAGCGATCAGCGTGGACATCGCCAGCCCGCAGAAGATCGGCGGACTCAAGACCTACGATCCGCTCGATCCGGATGTGAAGAAGTGGTGGGCGCAGAAGGTCGACGAGATCTACAAGATCATTCCCGACTTCGCCGGTTTCACCGTGAAGGCCGATTCGGAGGGCCAGCCCGGCCCTTCGAGCTTTGGCCGCACTCCGGCCGACGCGGCGAACACGCTGGCAACGGCGCTCGCTCCGCATGGCGGCGTGGTGATGTACCGTGCATTCGTCTACAACCACCATCTTGACTGGAACGATGCGAAAGCGGATCGCGCGCGCGCCGCGTATGACATCTTTCATCCGCTCGACGGCGAGTTTTCCGCGAATGTCATCATCCAGACCAAGGAGGGCCCGATCGACTTCCAAGCGCGCGAGCCAGTCTCGCCGCTGTTTGCAGGCCTGGCGCAGACGAACCAGGCGATGGAGGTGCAGGTCACGCAGGAGTACACGGGCCAGCAGCGGCACCTCGTCTATCTCGCTCCGATGTGGAAAGAGGTACTCGGCTTTGACATGCGCGCGGGCGGCGCATCCACTCCGGTCAAGAACATCCTCGAGGGCAAGGCTTTTCGCCGGCCGCTGGGTGGAATGGTCGGCGTTGCGGGAGTCGGGCGCGATGCGTGGCTGGGCTCGCCGCTGGCGATGGCCAATCTCTACGCCTTCGGGCGGCTGGCGTGGGACCCGGACCTGACTGCGGAGCAGATTGCGGCGGAGTGGACGGAGCAGACCCTCGGCGCAGACCCCCAGGTGGTGAACACGGTGACGAAGATGCTGATGCAAAGCTGGCCGGCGTATGAGAGCTACACCGGCACGCTGGGTCTGCAGACGCTGACCGACATCACCGGCAGCCACTACGGGCCGAACATCGAGTCCAGCGAGCGCAACGGCTGGGGACAGTGGCACCGCGCCGACCACGACGGCGTGGGCATGGACCGCACGGTCGCGACGGGCACTGGCTTCGCAGGACAGTATCCGCCGGAGGTCGCGAAGATGTACGAGTCGCTCGCCGACTGCCCGGACAACCTGCTGCTCTTCTTCCATCACGTGCCGTACACATATCGGCTGCACTCGGGCAAGACGGTGATTCAGTCCATCTACGACGACCACTACGCGGGGGCCGAGCAGGCGGCAACTCTGATGCGGGAGTGGGCAACGCTCGAGGGACACATCGACCAGAAGCTCTACGAGCGGATGCGCGACCGGCTCGTCTACCAGGCGGGCCATGCGATCGTGTGGCGCGACGCGATCGTCCAGTACTTCCTGAAGATGAGCGGGATTCCCGATGAGAAAGGACGCGCAGGGAATTATCCGGGGCGGCTCGAGGCGGAGGAGGCGAATCTGACGGGCTACAAGGTCATCGATGTGACGCCGTGGGAAGACGCGTCAGGCGGAAAGGCAGTCTCCTGCTCCGATCTTCCAGAAGACGCAAGAACGCGGAACTGCTTTGCAGAATGGACCTACTCGGGCCAGGCGGGCCGCTTCAAGATCGCCGCGCAGTACTTTGATCTGCAGGGCGGAGACGCAAAATTCACCTTAGAAGTGAACGGAGCCGCCATCGCTTCCTGGGCCGGGAACTCTACTCTGCCCTCGAACCGGCCCAACGGTGACAACTCGACGCGACTCACAACCAGGGTTGTGGATCTGAAACCGGGAGACGTGATTCGCGTGGAAGGCACGCCGGACGGCGGCGATCCGGCGGCGCTCGACTATGTTGAAGTGGTTCTCGACGACGACCTGGGCGAAAAAGACCACTAGTAGGTCATCTCGTGTACATACATAGGTTCGAAAGAAAGCAGCAAAGGCTACGTCGCATCGCGAACACAACGAAAGCCAAGCCAATTTGCCCCTTTGTCGAGTTCCTCTTTACTTGGAGCCCAGCGGGCGGATGCGCGACAGAACCGAACGTAAGTGAGGAAGCAGCCCCCTTTCATGGCGCGTGAGCTATTGTCGAACTCGCCAGTTGTAAGCTCCCAAACATTACCCGCCATATCATGTACTCCGAATGGACTCGTTCCTTTGGGAAAGCTCCCCACAACTGATGTGCATTCCAATCCTGCTTCAAAGCAGTTGCATCGTCGCTCATGGATCTCATCACCCCATGGAAACAACCAACCGTCGGTACCCCTAGCCGCCTTTTCCCATTCCTCCTCACTCGGCAATTTCTTGCCACACCAGGCCGCATAAGCCTCGGCATCCTTCCAGTCGATGGCTACGACAGGTTGACGGTCGGAACCCCAAATTGAGGAATCTAACTTATTGGGAATCTTTCGATAGCCGCTGCTCTTCAGGAATCTCCGGTATTGTTCATTCGTCACCGGGTACTTATCTATATAGAAGTCTGGGAGGTTTATGGATCGAGGCCGCAACTCATCATGTCCAATGCGAAACCTTTTGGCCCGATCGCGGGTGCCTGCCAGATATTCAAGCGATTCGTCGCTGATCCCAATCCGGAAATCCCCCGCTGGGATTAGCAGCATCTCTGCACCATCATCAGCAAGAAGCGAACTCAGCATCTTTGTTCCCGTCACAACGTGATCGCCTTGACAAACTGGCATTGTCCCTCGGAATATAAGGGTGACTTCCTTGGGAATCCGTTTGCGTGGTTGACTTCCACATAAAGCTCATCCGATCTCATTAGTCTCACCGTGAACGCCACCTCACCATTGTCGTCGGTCAGTCGCTCCTTAATTTGCTTGCCGTTCTTGAACAGGGCGACTTTCAGGTCATTTAGAGGTAAAGGTCCACCTTTTGTCGACTTCGAAATCCTGACTCGAAAGGTAAGTTCGTTTCGATCGACCATTACCCAGTAATAAAGCGCGGCTGCAACAATGGCCAAGCACGCGACGAGGAGCGATATGAATAATTCCAATCGGGATTTTCCAGTAATCGTCGTGGAAAAGGCGACTCCGAGAACCAGCACGATCAATGCGCAAAGAGTGTAAAACGAACGGACGGTCTCGATAATCTTGGCCCAGTGTTGTTCGGCCATAGATGCACCCTCGATTCCAGTGAGCGTGGACAAGTGCAATTCCGCCTGCCACAAGGCACCCTTGGATGTGTGCGGATTGTAGCATTAAAAGGAATATCGCGTGAAGACCGAAGTGTCTGGCTACCATTCGACTTTGCCTAATTCTCCCAAGCTGGCTCGAAATTCAGTGCGACGGTCAATTGGCGCTACTGGCGGCTTGAGTCGCCATGTGACCTCGAGACATGTTCAGGACATTCTGATTGGACTAATAGATGTATGCGGTAATAATTCACAACTTGCGCCTATCGTTGGCTCGCTTCTCCCGCCGCCACCTGGCGGTTGAATTCAGCCGAGCCTTTGCGCGGCACCGTCAGCGACTGCCATCCGGCGTGGTTCAGGTGCTTCGCCAGAAACACGATCTGCCCGCAGTGATAGGGATAGTGCGCAAGCTGGCGGTTGATGGCCTGCATCACGGAGTGGCGCTCACCACGGATGGTGACTGTACGCGCCAGATCGTCGTCAGTGAGCGGCTCAAGCGCACCGAACAGGCTGGCCCAGCCTTCCTCCCATAACTTCAGGATGGCTTCGCGCGTCGCCGGCGGATCTTCGAACTCGGTGTCGCGGTTGCGGTTCGGTTTTTCGCCGTCGGAGGTGAGGAAGTCGGTCCACCGCGAGCGCATGTTGCCGGCCATATGCTTCACGACGATCGCAATGCAGTTCGATTCGCCGTCGAGCACCGCGGTGAGCTGCCCGTCGGTTAACTGCGCCATGGCGCGCTCGGCCAGTTTCTTGTAATAGCGGAAGACTTCGAGCGCGTCTCTGAGATACGAAGTGGTGAATTCGAGCGCCATGCGGATATTGTCGCGCAGCACTCTGAGGATGCGCACTTCGAAAAGGTCCGATGATCCGCTCAGTCCGCCGCCACAGCTGGATGCGGCAACACGATGGTCCGCGCCACCTCGGCTATGCGCCGGTACGAGTTGAGGCGGTCGGCGAGCTCATAGGTATCGGTCACCACGATGATTTCGTCGGCGCCGGTGCCGCGCAGAAGCTTCTCCAGCCCTGCTTTCACGGTCATGTTGGAACCCACAATCGCCGCGCCCAGCTTGCTATCCACGGCAGCGCGCTCGAAGGGAGTCCAGAGTGCGTCCAGGGAGTCGACAGGCGGAAGCAGTTCCACCGGCTGGTTGCGGATCAGCCGCAGGAAACGCTGCTGCGCCGAGGTGAAGAGCCGGCGGGCGGCGGCATCGGTCTCTGCGGCCAGCACCGGAACGGCCACCATCAGGTGCGGCCGGGCAAGCGTTTCGCAGGGCTTGAACTGCTCGCGGTACATAGCCGCGGCGGCGTAGAGGTAGTCGGGCGCAAAATGCGCCGCGAAAGCAAAAGGCAATCCGAGCTGCGCCGCGAGATGCGCGCTGAATCCGCTGGAGCCAAGGAGCGTGATGGGCACATTGCTACTCTCACCGGGAATGGCGCGAACGGCCTGGCCCGGACGCGCCGGACCAAGGTACGCCCGCAATTCTTCAAGGAGCTCGGGAAAGTCGTCGCCGCTCTGGCGCGAGTCGCGGCGCAGCGCGCGCAGGGTGTGGTAGTCGCCGCCTGGAGCGCGGCCCAGGCCCAGGTCGATGCGGCCCGGATACAGCGCCTCCAACGTCCCGAATTGCTCGGCGACTACCAGCGGAGCGTGGTTGGGCAGCATCACGCCGCCGCTGCCCACGCGAATGGTCTGGGTGGCTCCGGCGACGTGGCCAATCAACACCGACGTTGCAGAACAGGCGATACCCGCAATCGAGTGATGCTCCGCCAGCCAGAAACGCCTGTAGCCCCACTCTTCTGCGTGCCGCGCCAATTCCACCGAGCGCGCAATTGCAGCGCCCGCGGGCTCGCCATTCCGCATGCCCACCAGATCGAGTACTGAAACCGCCAGACCCTCGCCCATACGGAATTGGATGGCGCTGGCGGTCCTTGGATTCGGCGCGCGGATCGCCTCGTCCCGAACTGCGCGAATCTTGCGTGAGGCGGCGGTTAGTCTAATCGCAGGCTTTCCCAAGGAGGCGCATGGCACACAAGATGACAGTCACACGGCGCGGATTTCTGGGCGGTGGAGCGGCGGCGGCAGTGGTGGCAGGCGGAAGGTCCGCATTGGCAGAGAAGCCGTTGCCGGCGCCGATCGCAGCGAAGAGTGAAGCGCCGCCGGCGATCGCGGCGCTGCCGGTGCTGTCCGGTCAAACGCGGCCATTCACCAATGCCGAGCGTCTCCAGCGCATCGACCGCGCCAAATCGCTGATGGCGGCGGCAAAGATCGATGCGATCGTTCTGGCCAATGAATCCGCGTCCGCGGTGTATTTCGCGAATCTGCGCATGTGGGGAGGCGAACGGCTCTGGGCGCTGGTGATTCCGGCAAAGGCGAAGCCATTTCTTGTGTCCCCGGCGTTCGAGGAGGGCCGCGCGCGGGAAACGCTCGATGCAGGCCCGTTCGGCAAAGAGGCCGACGTGATCGCGTGGCAGGAGGACGAGAGCCCTTACGTTGCGCTGGGCAAAGGCCTGAGAGATCGCGGTCTCGCGACTGGGACGATCGGCCTCGACGAGAACATGAAGTTCGTTTTTGCCGATGGAATCCGCGCGGCGAACCCACACCTGAAAATCGTAAGCGCATCGCCGGTGACGGCGGGCTGCCGGATGATCAAGGACGCACACGAGATGGAGTGCATCCGCCTGGCCTGCCGCGCCACGTTGCTGGTTTACAAGGCAGTTGCACAGTCCATTGCGCCGGGCATGACGACGGCCGACGTACAGTCGCTGATCGCAGCGGCGTATGCGCGGGTGGGTTTCGAAGGCGAAGCGAGCCTGAACGTGGATGAATTCACGACGCTGCCCCACGGCTCGCGCAGACCGCAGACACTTCGCGAGGGCAGCATCCTGATGCTTGACGACGGCTGCCTGGTCGAGGGCTACACCTCCGACATCACGCGCACGTTTGTGCTGGGCAAGCCGACCGACAAGATGAAGCGAGTCTTCGATCTTGTGAAGCGCGCACAGTCCGTCGCCGTTTCGACCGCCCGGCCCGGCGTGCCTACTGCCGATGTAGACGCCGCGGCGCGCAAGGTGATCGCCGACGGCGGCTTCGGGCCAGGCTTCACCTATTTCACACACCGCCTCGGCCATGGAATGGAACTCGAGGGTCACGAGTGGCCGTTTTTCGTGAAAAACAACATGTACGGATGGGATCTGAGCCCCAGGCTGAAGGCCGGAATGGTGCTGAGCGACGAGCCGGGCATTTACATTCGCGGAGAGTTCGGCATCCGTCTTGAAGACGATTTGTGGATTACCGAATCGGGCTCGGAGCTGCTCACACCGCAAAGCCCTTCTCTCGAAGATCCCTTTGCCGGCGTGGCATAACACGCGGCCCACGTCCCGCCAAGTGCATGGGCATCCAGCTCTCTGATTTAGCGCGGTGACAGCTCTCGCCGCAGCCGCAACTCGCCGGCGAGAAATCCCAACCGATCGAAGCGAAGAAGTCCCGGATCGTAAGACCGGGGCAGCGGGCATCCCCCGTCCAAACTTTGGTCACCCGGGATCATGACACAAAGTGGGAACCGATCTAGCACGAATAGACCGCCGTTCTCGCCTGACGGGGAATATCCATCATGGTTCATCGAGGATAACTTCATCCATGTAGCCGGGAGACACCGGCGCAAACGAGGCACGTCAGATGCAGGTCCTCTGCAAGAAAGCGATGGGGAATTCCGAATTGAAATGCTGTGTCTGCGGGCAAGGCTTCGTACTTTTCTGGGAGCGCCAGTCGCGCTCCGAACGCATGGAAGCCTTGCAGGAGATCCAAAAGACCCTTCGTGGCCATCACCAGAAGCTGGAGGGCCCTGAGGCTCACCCGCCAACTGGTTTTCTGATCCCGGGATGGGACGGACCAACCGCCTATGCAGGCGCTGCTGTTCTGGGCCACGCACCGACTTGGGCACTTTAAGCGCTTTATATAAAGCAACACCATATAGTCGTACACGAAGTGGCGATTCACCGGGGGGGAGATCGCCACTTCGGCTTTTCTTACGCTGAATTGAGAGCCGAAGGGGGGCAGCGCGTTCTGCCCATACTACCTCAATAACTCAAGCCATCGCTGGGATTTCCGTGCAGAAGCGCGCGGGAGAGTGACCGGTTTTCCACTTTAGTTTGTGGATTTCTCTTCGTGGTACTCCATCTCGGTGTTCACGGCCCAGATGTTCTCCTTGCCCGGCACGCTGTTGACGATGTTCTCGACCGCGGTCATGGCGGTGAGCATGGAGTGGTCCTGGTTGTTGTACTTGTGCATGCCGTTGCGGCCGACAAGATAGAGGTTGGCGAAGCGGTCAAGATAGTCGCGGATGACGTGGAAGCGGTCGTAAGTGCCGAAGTAGGCTGGGTAGGTTTTCGGCACGTGGACGACGTGGTGGTCTTCAACGTCTTCGGCGTT